>Ga0182027_10000220_pt1 | contig 95645 bp, 82 predicted proteins | sample 712E1DmetaG_FD_121300 | JGI IMG/M metagenome (GOLD analysis project Ga0182027, IMG submission 121300) | Permafrost microbial communities from Stordalen Mire, Sweden - 712E1D metaG (Illumina Assembly) | ecosystem: Environmental > Terrestrial > Soil > Wetlands > Permafrost | place: Sweden... | reverse complement strand
CTGATTCAGATCGTCGGACCGAAAACACTTTCCCATAGCCGCATCTTAAGCCGAAGTACCCTCTGGAAAAACTATGATGTTTGGTGCCCCTGGAGAATCTATTCCCGACAGACTCCTAGTGGCAGAAGCGCTGCAGTTTCGGCGGAGGCGGGGTGGGGAATTCGTCGAACTCTCCTTCCCAACCGGAACATCCGCGGGCGGTTACGGCGCGGATCACGACCTGTTCCAGATCACGCGCTTTGGCTTTCGCGTCCGAGATCTGGTCCGTCGTGAGATAGCCGCCACTGTCGAGTACGTTGAGGTCCGGGCCGGCCGCTGGATAGCCGGCGTCGGCTGCGATGGTGTACCAGATATAGGCGGTGAAGCGGTCCTGTGGAATGCCGCGGCCATCGCTCAGCGCTTTGGCATAGAAGTATTGCGCCTGGGGAAGACCCTGGTCGGCCGCAATCTTATAGAGCTTTGGAGCCTTCGTATAGTCTCGGTCCGCCATCAGACGGCCGAGGTAGTAGGCACCGTAAGCGTTGTTCTGATCGGCCGACAGCTTGAGCCACTTCTGGGCAGCTTCACGATCCGCCGTCCCGCCGCTGCCCAGGAAGTAGATTCGTCCGGCGAGCCAGCCCGCAAGCGGGTCACCTTGTTGCGCCGCCTTGCGATACAGGTCGAGGGCTTGGCCCGGGTCCCTCGCGAGGAAGGTTCCGGTTTCGTAATAGTAAGCCAGTGCAATTTGGGCTGGTCCATAGCCGAGGCCGACGGAGCGCCGAAAGTAATCGATCCCCAGAGAGTCATTTCGCGACGGCCCAACCCCAGTGATGGCGTCCATCCCGCGCTCATAAAGAGCTTCTGGAGAGGCACTCTGCGCTAAGGCGATCGTGCTCGACAGCAAAAGAATTGAAGACAGAATCATTCGACGCATGGGCGGTTTTTCCCGTAGAAGTTACTGCAATCAGTATAGAAAATGCGCCGGCCGGTGTAGAGTTACGAAAGTCTAGAGGACTTGTATCGACGAGCGGGAGTCGAGCGTGTGGCAATCTCAGAAACACCTCCTGTGGCCGCGAGAGTCGCGTTCTACGCGGTTATCGGGTGCTGGTGGATATTTGCCCTGACGTTCTGGCTGAGGAAACGTCCACCGCGAGCGCGGGAGGCGAAACGCGATTGGGCTTCGCTTGCCGGATTATTCCTGCAAGCCATAGCTTACTTCTGCGTCTGGTTTTATCCCTTGCAGCGAGGACATCTTTCGCCGGTCGCGTCCGGGTCGCAAGTGTTGGAATGGGGTCTGGCTATGTTGATTGTGGCCATCGCGGTCGCTTCGGTGTGGCTGGTAAATGCCGCTGCACGGCGGTTGGGCAAGCAATGGGCTTTGGCCGCGCGCCTGGTGGAGGGCCACACGCTCATTCAGGATGGGCCTTATCGCTTCGTGAGGAACCCCATCTACTTAGGAATGTTTGGAATGCTCGTGGCTACGGGATTGGCTGCGGGTCGATGGGTCCCACTGCTCGTTGCGATTGCGCTGTTTATTCCTGGAACCTACATCCGCATTCGAAGTGAAGAGCGGCTGCTGCGGCAGGCCTTTGGCCCCGAGTTCGAAGCGTACACGCGCAAGGTGCCGGCGTTGATTCCCGGAATCTATTGAGGGCGGGTCTCTCCATCCATCACACCCAATCGTGATGCCTGTCGCTGACGCGTGTAGCGAAAGCGAGTAGCTTTAGTCTGACGTTTCGAGTCCTTCTCTATTGGTAAGCCGGCCCCGCAAGACCCAAATCAAGGCAACTCGGGAACGTTCCGGTTCCCCCGACCGAATGCCGCGCACCTCATAAGTTCTGCGACCCCTTTGGAGGAACCAAAACAGGAAGAATCACTCGAGCCAAGTGGCGAGGAGGAAATCATGAAAGCTGCGATATCTACGTTGCTCACAATGTTGGTTCTGGTCGCTGCGGCCACGACTACCGCCGCGCAGACGCCAGTCTTTGTGCCGGGGAATGCGTCGGGTTGTTTTGGGAACCCGGCGGACCAGTGCGTACCGCTGGTTGCCGCGCTCACGGTTAGTGGACCGGGTTGGATCACGGTCACCTATGTTAGCGGCACAGTAACCGACGCGTTCGGGATAAGTACTGGCCCGGACGGCGTGACTTGCAATCGGCAGACTGCAGGCCGCAGCGCCTGCGGGCAGCTACCCCTTAACGAGGCCAACGGCGTCTGGTTCAAGAGTATACCGAAGCTTGATGCCCTGATTGGCGTTTTCGTTCCCCAATCGAGGGTCCAAAGGAACGGTTTCAACGCGTTGGATGGCACCAAGGGCGTGACGCGGGTCGGCATTATGCCAAATGGAATCTTCTTTATTGGCACGCGAAGAACCTTCTGGGCGTTCGAGGCTGGGACACTTTTCCTGGGCATCAATGACTATTATGTCGGCGACAATAGCGGAGGCTTTAACGTCACAGTCACTGGACCTTGACGCAGGTCCATACCTTGACTAAGTCTTGGCGTGCGGGGGCACCTGTTTCTCCGCATTCTTTCTACGGGTAGCGTTCGCGCATGAAATCGCCAATCGCGCTGTATGCGGCGGTCAGCGTCTTTTCATCGGGCAGGAAAACGATACGGAAGTGTTTCGTCCCGGGACGCTGGCCGAATCCGGAGCCGTGCACGACCGTCACGTATTTCTGGCGAATGAGTTCGGTGACGAAGACGTGGTCGTCTTCCGGGATATCGATGCGCGGGTAGGCGTAGAAAGCTCCTCGCGGCGGCACACAACTTACGCGCGAGGTTTCGGCGCACCAATTCATGGTCAGATCGCGCCGGCTGCGCAGCTTGCGCTTCACTTCGACAAGGTGATCCTGCGGGCCTTCGAGCGCCGGTTTGATTGCGTACTGCTCGGGATGGTTGGCGCACAGACGCGCACGCAGGAGCTTGTTCACGCCCTCCAGGTAAGGTTTAATGACCGATGCTTCGCCGCTGGCGATGCCCCATCCGATGCGCCATCCGGGGGCGAGGTAGTTCTTGGAAAGTCCGCCGAAAGTAATGACCGGGACGTCGGGCGCGACCGCGGCCATGGCCATGTGCGTGTCGTCATCGGATTCCCCATCAATAATCAGCTTGTCATAAATCTCATCGGCAAAGACGATCAGATTGTGTTGGCGCGCCAGTTCCGCAATCTGCTCGAGCATCTTGCGTGTGCAGACTGAGCCGGTCGGGTTGTTGGGATTGATCAACACGATCCCGCGCGTCCGGGGCGTGATCTTCTTTCTGATGTCGTCGAGATCGGGTTGCCAGCCGTCTTCTTCGTTCAGGTAATAAGTGTTCAGTCCGATTTCGATTTTCGCGAGAACCGCGGAATAGAGCGGATAGTCGGGGCACGGGGTCAGCAGGTTGTCGCCCGGATTGAGCAGCGCGGTCAGGCAGATGTCCACCGTCTCGCTGACGCCGGAGGTGACGAAGACATCCTGAACGTTGGCGATGCCCTTGCGGGCAGCCTCGCCGCGAATCGCTTCGAGCGCCGGTTTAACGCCGGAGGACGGCGAGTAGCCGTTCTTGCCGCTGCGCATGGCCTGATAGACGGCTTCGATCATGTGCGGGGGTGTTTGGAAATCAAAGTTGAGCGGGTCGCCGATGTTGAGCGGCAAAATCTTGTGTCCCTGCCTGGCAACTTCGTCGGCGATGCAGGCCAGGTCGCGAATGGCGTAGCGGACGTTTTCTAAGCGGGCGGCAGGAGCGATTTCGCAGACTTGAGTCATGGGCATCGAGCACTCCAAAAAAAACTTAACCACAGAGATCGCTGAGTACGCAGAGGAAAAAAACAAACAAAAACTCCGCGCTCTCTGCGTACTCTGCGGTTAAAGAGCTTCTTTACTCCTCCCGGTCGATCTGCGCCTTCTGCAGCTTGTCGGAGTAATCCACGTACACTGCCTTCCACTCGGTGTAAAAATCGATCGCACCAATGCCGCCTTCACGATGTCCGTTGCCCGTCGCCTTGGTACCGCCGAAGGGCAAGTGAACTTCCGCGCCGATGGTCGGAGCATTGATGTAGGTGATGCCGGCTTCGAGGTCGCGGACGGCCGCAAAAGCCTTATTCACGTCCTTCGTGTACAGAGACGACGACAGACCGTATTCGATGTTGTTGGCGATGGCGACGGCATCTTCGAGGCCGTCGCAGGGAATGATCGAAACCACCGGCCCGAAGATCTCCTCCTGGGCAATGCGCATCTTGGGGTCGACGTCGATGAACACGGTGGGTTCGAGGAACCAGCCATGCTGGTATTCGCCCTGGTCAAGCCGATTGCCACCCGTGACGAGCTTGGCGCCTTCGGTCTTCCCGATCTCGATGTAGCTCAGGTCGGTCTTGAGTTGGCTCTCGTTGATCGCCGGACCCATCTCGACGTTCTCGTCGAGCCCGTTGCCAACTTTGATGTTCTTGGCGCGCGCTACGAAGTGATCGACAAACTCGGTATAAACGCCTTTCTGCACGATGATGCGGCTGGTCGCGGTGCAGCGCTGTCCGGTGGTGCCGAACGCGCCCCAGATGCCGCCTTCGATGGCGAGGTCGAGGTTGGCGTCGTCGAGCACGATCATCGGATTCTTGCCGCCGAGTTCGAGCGAACAGTGCTTGAAGCTCTTGGCCGCCGTCGCGCCTACGATTCTGCCGACCTCTGAAGAGCCGGTGAGCGAGATAGCGCGGACCGTGGGGTGCTCAGTCAGCGGCGTGCCGACTTCCGCGCCGAAGCCGGTCACGATGTTGATGACGCCTTTCGGAATGCCGGCGTCGGTGAGCGCCTGAACCAGGTTGAACGTTGAGAGCGGAGTGTCCTGCGCCGGCTTGATCACGCAGGTGTTGCCGCAGACAACTGCAGGCAGCAGCTTCCACGAAGAGATGGCCATGGGGAAGTTCCAGGGCGTGATCATGCCGCAGACGCCGATGGACTGGCGGACGGCCATGGCGAACTTGTTGGGCAACTCCGAGGGCACGGTGGGGCCGAACAGGCGGCGGCCTTCGCCGGCGTTGTAGTAGGCGGCGTCGATCGCTTCCTGCACATCGCCGCGGGTTTCTTTCAGCACCTTGCCCATTTCGCGCGTCATGTCGCGGGCATGGTCTTCTTTGCGCTCGATCAGAATCTCGGCAGCGCGGAAGACCATCTCGGCGCGGCGGGGCGCGGGCACCAGACGCCATTTGGCAAACGCGCGCTTGGCAGCATCCACGGCGGCGTCGACATCGGCCTTGTTCGACCGCTGGAAGATGGCGACGACCTCGCGTGTGTCCGCGGGATTGCGGTCTTCGAACGTTCGTCCGCTGACGGACTCGACCCACTCGCCGTCGATGAAATTCTTGAAAACCTTGTGTTTGGTCGTGCCGCCCACTGTCGAAGCGCTGGTCAGGGTATCGGTCGCCATAGAAGCCTCCTGGGAATAGTGCAGAACACTCATGCTAACGCTGGGGGTGAAGACCGGCAAGGAGACTTGGGTTGTGTTTTCGGAGCGGATACGGCCAGCGCCAGCAGGGGTCGATTGCCAGTGGTCACTTTCGTAACCCTTACCCCCTGACCCAAGTTTAATACCTATCCCAGCAGGGATATGATGGTCACAGAGCGGGAGATATCCCATTTCTCAAAATTTTAAGGTAAGGCTGGCACGGGCTCGTGTCGAATAGAAATAGTAATAAGCCGGGACTCTACGTTGCCTGGAAGACGGTGACGTACCGCAGCGTGCTCATGGCGCTGCTGGGAGTGGCATTGATTTTTGGCGCGGTCATGCACGTGGCATTTCCAAAATTTACCGACACGACGGTGAAAGCGGCCGGGCAACTTTCCACAGGCCTGCTCGAAAAAGTTGCGGGTCTGGCGCCTCCGCTCAAAGGGCCGTCGGCGGCAGCTTCGCAGCAGGCGCACTTTACGGCGCTCGATGGCACCATCCGGGTAAGGAAAGGCAATGGCAATAGCTGGATCAACGCAGACTACAACGTGCCCCTCGAAAAAGGCGACGTGGTGCAGACCGGCGCCGAAGGCATGGCGAAGATTGTTTTCAACGACGGCACCAACTACACCGTGAAACAGGATTCGCTGATCGTAATCGAAGAGAACTCGGCCAACGATCAGCAACAGACCAACGTGTCAGTGGCGGTCACGACGGGCACTGTGGATTTGACCACGGCGACGTATGTTCAGGGCTCGAAGTCGCAGGTGATTGTGGCGGGCGCGAAGGCTTCGCTCGCTCCCGATTCGTCAGCCATGGTGCACAATAATCCCAAGGACGATCAGCATGAGATCCTGGTCAAGAAAGGCAGTGGCGAAGTCGAGCGCAACGGAGAAGTGGCTCGCCTGGCGCCTTGGGACAAAGTAAGTTTCCAGAGCACATCGAAGACCATGGAGCGGGCTACGGAAATCGGGCCGCCCGTGCCCATTACACCGGCCAACATGATGCCGGTTTTCATCAACGCAGATGAGAAGGCGAAGGAAGTGGAGTTTGCCTGGTCGCCCATGGCGAACGCCGCCGGATACCGGCTGCGTATTTCGCACAATCCGTACTTTTCGTCGTTGCTGCTGGACAAGAAAGTGGAAGCGCCGAGTGTGGTTGTGACCGGACTGCCCGTCGGAGCTTACTATTGGTCCATCCAGTCTTACGATGCGGCGGGCAAGCAATCGGTGGAAAGCGAAAAGAATCGCTTCACCATCATTGTCAAGGCGAAAGAGAAAATCGAATTGTCGCTCGATATTGATCCGCTGATTCAGCACGGACATGTGATCGAAGTAACGGGCAAGACCGAGGCGGGAGCGCGCGTCATGGTGAACGGCAGGGAAGTGCCTATTGTCGGCGACGATGGCGCGTTCCACTACTTCACTCCACCTTTGCCAAACGGGGAAAACCTGGTCACGATCACGGCGCAGAATGCGAAAGGCGGCGTGAAAACCCAGCAGGAAAAAGTGGTGATTCAGTAAAGGATTCGATGTTCGGAATGAGAGTTGGAACCACGTTGCCCAGTTAGCAACCAGTTTTCCTGAACATCCAAGTAGAATAGAAAGAAACGTAGAATAGAAGCAGCTAGGGCGGAGCGACTCACACGGAAACTTAGGGAAAGATCGGGTTCCGGGGGCGAGACGAATTCCCGAGAGAGAGAAGTATTGATATGTCAAACAATGGATTTCATAACGGCTCACTGCGCTCGCACAATCTGCGTTCGCTCTTCAGTATGTTTTCGAGCGACCTCGCCATCGATCTCGGGACCGCCAACACGCTGGTGTATGCGAAGGGCAAGGGCATCGTCGTCAACGAGCCATCGATCGTAGCGATGAACAAGAACACCAACGAAGTGGAAGCCGTCGGCAAAGAGGCCAAGGAGATGCTGGGACGGACGCCCGGCAACATCGTGGCCATTAAGCCGATGAAAGACGGTGTCATCGCCGACTTCAAGGTCACCGAAAAGATGCTGAATTACTTCATCCAGAAGGCGCACAACCGCAAGATGCTGGTGCATCCGCGGATCGTAATCGGCGTGCCCTCGGAAATCACGCAAGTGGAAAAGCGCGCTGTCATGGATTCCGCCTATCGCGCCAAGGCCAGCGAAGTATTCCTGGTGGAGCAAGCCATGGTGGCCGCCATCGGCGCGGGGTTGCCGATTACCGAACCCAGCGGCAACATGGTGGTCGACATTGGCGGCGGCACCACCGACATCGCGGTGATCTCGCTCAGCGGCATCGTGTATTCGCGTTCCGTGCGCATGGCCGGTAACCAGATGGATGAGGCCATCATGAATTACCTCAAGCGGAAATATAACCTGCTGGTGGGCGAGCGCACCGCCGAACAGATCAAGATGGAAATCGGCTCCGCGTATCCGCTGGACAAGCCGCTGACCATGGAAATTAAAGGCCGCAACCTGATCGAAGGCGTGCCGAAAACCATCACTGTCGACGACAGCGAAATCCGCGAATCGCTGAGTGAATGCGTTTCGACCATTATGAACGCGATTCGAGTCGCGCTCGAACGTACGCCCCCGGAGCTATCCGCCGATATCAGCGACCGCGGCATTGTGCTGACCGGTGGCGGCGCGCTGATCAAGAACCTCGACAAGCGCATCCGCGAGGAAACGGGATTGCCGGTCTCGATCGCCGACGATCCACTCTGCAGCGTGGTACTGGGCACCGGCAAGATGCTCTCGGACTTCAAACTGCTGAGAAAGATTTCCATCGAGTAGGGAGAAACAGTTGTCAGTGGCTAGTTGGCAGTGAAGACCCCTGGAAATAGGTTCGTTGTATTGCGGCTGACCACGCGCAACTGACCACCGACAACCATCACAAACTGGCAACTGGCCACTGACCACTGGCAACTGTGTTATGGATGTCCTCGGACGCTACCGCAACCTGATCGTGCTGGTGGGAGTGCTATTCGCCCAGATTCTCGGCTTGGCTGTGCAGGTCAACGTCAAACGCACAACCGACAGCGAACCGACGCGCCTGATTCGCATCTGGGCGGTGGGAATGATCACTCCCTTGGAAAAGGCGTTGGTGTGGGCGCAAACTTCCAGCAGCAACGTCTGGCACGACTACTTCTACCTGCGTGGCGTGCGAGCCGAGAACCGCGGCCTCAAGCAACAGATTGAGCGCATGAGTCTGGAGCGGGTACGGATAAGCCAGGACGCCGATCAGGCGCGGCGTCTGCAGGCATTGCTGGCCTTCAAAGAACAGTTCATTTCCGCGACCATGGCGGCGCAAGTCATCGGAGGGAGCGGCAGCGAGTTGTCACGCGTAGTCTTCATCGACAAGGGCTACAACGACGGTATACGGCCGGACATGGCGGTCATCACCGCCGATGGCGTTGTGGGCAAGGTGCTGGAGGTGTACCGCATCCCGTCCACATCGAAGGTGCTCTTGATCAACGACCAGAGCAGCGGAGTGGGCGCGATCCTCGACAAAACGCGGACGCAGGGCATCCTCCGGGGCACGGCGTCGGGCGAAGTGGTGCTCGAAAAAGTGATGAGCGACGAGACCGTGCCCGCCGGCGAAATGGTTCTCACCAGCGGTGGAGATGGAGTCTTCCCCAAGGGCCTGCTGGTGGGCAAGGTGACGAAAGTCGCGCCGGGCAGTGAGCTCTTTCTCAACATTCATGTGCGTCCCGCGGCCGATCTCAGCCGGCTGGAAGAAGTGCTGGTAGTGACGAAAATCGATGAGAGGCAGGCCGAACCTGACCAGACGGGCGCAGCGCGCGCCGTCGACATCCTGGCCGAGCGTCTGCCGGCCATTCCTTCCAAGCCTGAAGATGCCGTGAAGAGCGGTGTGCCGGGGACGGTCGCGCCGGGGACGGTCGCACCGGGGACGGTCGCACCGGGGACGGTCGCACCCGCGAGTACAGGCTCGGATGCCAAGCCCAAGGCGGCGTCCCCGCAAGCCTCCACCGCGAGCGGCGCGCCCGCTGCGCGAAAACCGGCGAGTTCCGCGTCTTCTGCCGGGACTGGCTCCGAAACTTCTTCCGCGACCCCCGTGACTCGGACAACCGCAGCCGGCGCTGCGAAAGTTCCGCCTAAACCGGTGAAGGCGGCGGCAGCACCCAAAGCGCAACCCGCCGTTGAGGATAGTCCGCACTAACGTGGCCATTACTTACACGTCGGGAGAGCAGGTTGAGGTTTACCGTTTCAGCATTCCTGCGACGGTTCTGATTCCGCTGGCTGCGGTTTTCCTGCAGGCTTGGCTGCCGCTGCGATTGCCTTTTTTCTCGATCTTCGATCTTCCCCTGCTTGTCACCATCGGTTTCGCGACGGCGCGGCGCAGTCCGCTGGCGGGGTTGTTTACCGGCAGCTTGATCGGCATTCTGCAAGATGCTTTGACGCATCAGGCCATCGGGCTCTACGGGATTGCGCTGACGGTGGTGGGATTCGGCGCGTCTTCGCTAGGGATCAAGCTGGACGTGGAACATGCCGGCGCTCGTTTCCTGCTTACGATTTTCTTCTACATCGTGCACGAGGTTGTCTATTTCACGATTGCGCGCGGCATGGTCGGGCTGCGCATGGCGTGGAGTTGGCCCCACGAATTCTGGTCGGGCTTGGCGAACGCACTGCTGGGCGTCCTGGTTTTCATGCTCCTCGATCGCGTCAAGCAGAGAACGTAATCCGCCGAAAAATCTCCTGTAGAGACGGGGCTTGCCCCCGTCTCCTGTGTCGCAGCGCTCCAAGTGCCGCATTCGGTCCGGGACGCGGCGAGCCGCGTCTCTACGGCACATTCTTCGTCAACCTCAAGATGGCAAGCGCCAGCCCCGCCGCGGCCAGCGTGGCGAAGAAATTTACCGCTTGATTGCTGATCCAGCCGCGGCGTTGCAGGGTGGCGCCGAGAATGCTGTCGATAAGCATTCCGGCGAATCCGGCGGCCACCGGAATCCAGAGCTGAGCCGGAAGAATCAATCCACCCACGGTTGCGACCGTCGCAATCGCCAGACCAGCGGCCATGCCAGCGATGCTTCCGGGAATCGTGATGCCGCCGTCGGTTCCTGCGGGGACGCGTTCCCAGGTCGTGATCAGTCGCGCATCGGGGGCGCGGGTCTGCCCGACTTCGCTGGCCACGGTGTCCGTCGCTGCTTCCGCCAGAGCGGCCATTGCCGCGATCAACCAAATTCGACCTCCGGTGGTGCTGAAAACAACCGAACCGGCGGCAGCTATGGCCAGATTGGCCAGGACTTGCCAGGCATTCCGGCCTTCGCTTCGCTCGGCCAGCCCGAGCGCCAGCTTGTGCCGGTATCCCAGGCGAGTGGATGTCCAGGTCATTATGAACAACGCTGCGAGCGCGGCGAAAGCGGTTGGACCGGCCCCGGCAAAAAGCAGGAAACAGGCGAGACCGCCGGCCAGAGCTCCGGAACCATTCACTCCCCGCAACGCCCGCGCCAGCAGCGCAAAGCCCAGCGTCACGGTGGCGGCGATCGCTAACCGTTCCGGAGACGACGCCCAGGCATGTAGGTAAGGGTTCAGCATGGTTCGGGCAGCCTTCAGCTATCAGCTCTCAGTAGAACCTCACGTCCTGAAAGCTGACAGCTGATAGCTGATAGCCGACGACCTAAATGTGAGAGCCGCGTTCGATAACACTATATTCGGTATCCGACAGCAGCGGGCTACGTTATGTGGTGCTTGGCCTTTAGATTCGCCCGCAATCTGGTGGCAGCAGCTTTCACTGATTTAGGCTACACTTCTGTACGCTTGGGTGGATTTCGATTTTTCGGTATGCGGCTTGCCGCGTCTGCCGATATTGAAAAAGACGAGGCAAGCCTCGTCTGTACTTGGGGTGAAACCAATGGCGGCCTCAGTCTGGTCTGGGTATCTTACGTTCGGATTAATCTCGATGCCGGTGCGTCTGTTTTCGGGCGCGCGCAGTAGCGGCATCTCGTTCAACCAGCTTCACCGCACCGATCACCATCGGGTAAAGCAGCAGCTCATTTGCCCCGCGGACAACCAGGTCCTCGAGCGTAGCGATATCGTCAAGGGCTACGAGTATCGCAAAGACGAATACGTCATCATCGATCCCGAGGAAATCAAGAAGATCGAGCCCAAGACCGCGAAGACGATGGAGATCCTGGAGTTCGTGAAGTCGAGCGAAGTCGATCCAGTGTACTTCGAGTCGTCGTATTACATGGTTCCCGATGAAGCCGGCCGCCGTCCCTACGCGTTGCTAACCAAGGCGCTGGAGGAGAGTGAGTTTGTCGCCATCGCCAAACTCACCATGCACAACCGCGAATACACGGTTTTCCTGCGTCCGCATAAAGGTGGGATGATGCTGCACACCATGTACTACGCCGAGGAAGTGCGCGAGGTCGAGTCGTTCGGCGCTCCCGATGTGGAGATCAAAGAGGCTGAAATCAAAGTTGCGCATCAGCTCATTGAAGCGCTGGCGGGGGAGTGGGACCCGGAGAAATATCACGACACGTTCCAGGAAAATCTGAAGAAGCTGATTGAGACGAAGCTGGAGGGTGGCGAAGTCCAAGCCGCCGAGCAACCGAGGAAACTGGCTCCGGTGGTGGATCTGATGGCGGCGCTGAAGGAAAGCCTGGCGCAGACGAAGAAGCCCGCCGGGTCGGAAAAAGTTGCAGAGATGCCCGCCGAGAACCAACGAAAGGCACGACGCGCGCGCGGGTGAGCCATCTGACCGCTGCAGAGATGCGGGTAGCCGCATCTAGAGGCTCCGCGTGATGGGTCATGTTGGTGGAGGGACGGGCGTCTCGCCCGTCCGGCCGGGTGAGGACGTCCTGCTCTCCACCAACCAGCTTGGATCGACAGCCGTGGCAATCACGCGGTCGCGGTGTTAGTGCGTGCAAATATTGCGCCCTGCCGCCCGGCAACCAAACTCGCCTCCACTCGCTTCTCATCAAAAGCGGCGGAAGCTCGCGGCGAGGTGAGCGCCAACCGATTTCCCCTCATGGCCCGGTTCCCGATACAATATCGGATTCCGCGCAAGACCAATTTTTTCCATGGAGTTTGAATGAAGCGGTTTCTCTGGCTGGGGTTCGTGCTGTCTGTTTATCTGATCTGTACCGGCTGCGGCGAAACGTTTCGCCCGATTATCATTCCGAATCCTCCGACATTTCCGAACCCGCAAGCGGCACACACTGTGGTTGCGATCAGCGATAACGGAGCCATTGTGCCCGGCAGCGCGATGGTGATCGATGTCTCCGGCGATACGGATGTGAGCCAAGCCAGCGTGGGCCTTGCTCCCGTCCACGCGGTGCAGCAAACCGCGAGCCAGGTGCTGGTTGTAAACCACTCCGTGACTGGCGCGCTGGCCGATTCGATTACCAAGCTAGACTTCAGCGGTACGACGATCAACATTGCTACCACCATCAGTCTGCCGGCGAATTCGGCGCCGAACTTTGTGGCCGTTGCCCCGACGGATACGCTGGCCTATGTGACGTTGCCGAATTACGTTCCTCCTTCGGTCGGTGTGGTCAACACATCTACCAACGGCGTGATCTGGACGATTCCGGTCGGACCCAAGCCAGATGCCCTAGCCGTCACGCCCGACAAAAGCAAACTGTACGTGGTGAACCAGGGCGACGGCACGCTCAGCGCCTTCAATACCGCTGACCGGTCTGCGAGGCCGATCACCGGCGCATTGACTTCAGCGCCCATTTGGTTGTCGGCTCGTTCTGACAGCCAGGCGGTGTACGTGCTGGAGTTAAATGGAACGCTCGCCTGGCTCAATACTTCTTCATCTGCTGGCCCCGACGTCCTGACCGAGACCTCGAATCCGCTGATTCAAGTGCCGTTCGCAACCACAATGACCTACGATCCCAATCTGGTCCGGCTTTATATTGCGGGCGGTCAGCAGATGGCGATCGTCGATGTTTCGCAGTCCCCGCCGCAGTTCCTCGCGATGGTTCCCATCCCACCCATCGCCCTCGGTCCGCCGAATTCCACGGTGCCCGCTAATGCGACTGCCGTCGCGGCCCTGCCCGACGGAACGCGTGCCTACGTTGCCTCATATGCGGCCGTCACCAGCCAACTCAATATCTCCGCTGTCTCTGGCGACGGAACCACGGCGACTTACGCCTACACTCTGACGGCCGGGCATGATCTCACCCCAGGTGTTTCAGTTACCGTGACGGGCACAGGGGCCGGATTCGATGGGACGTTTCTGGTTGCCGCGATTGTGAGTGGCACGGCTGCTTGTCCCGCTACTTGTTTCCAGGTGCCCAATACTACGAGCGGCAACGGGACTGCGGGTTCGGGCGCAGGCAGCAACATTTTTCCGCAGATCACAGTGGTTTGGGCGACGTCGAACACCGTCAAGACCACGGTCGGGATGCCGCCGTTTCCGGATGCCACCGTCCAGGGTTCCCAATACTACGTGGAGGCCTGTGCCAATGCGCGCTTCCGCTTCATGATGGCTGCCGCCGGCGACAGCACTCGCGCCTACCTGTCCAGTTGCGATGGAGGGAATGTCAACATCGTCGATACTACAAGCGACGACTACATCGAGAATCTGCCGGGCCCAACCAGCGCGCGCGCGCCAATTCCGCCGAGTTCGCAGAACCCGCCGCAGAATCCCGTGTTTCTGATTGCCGGTCCGTAGAGTATGTTCTGAAGTTCGTGATACGAAGTCCAAACTGTCATCCCGAGCAAAGCGAAGGAACTGTGCATTCTGCTGGCGCAGGCGACGCTCAGGATGACCCCGAATGTATGTCGGATATGACGCGTGGATAAGATTGGATAAGTTGCAGTGTCGAACGTGAGACGGCCAGCGGCGATTACCTATCCGGCGACAACCGCCCGTTCCACCGCCCGGCGGCGGTTGTAACGCAGCGCCACATTCATGAACACGTTTCCGCTGGAAGTATTGAAGCACATCACCAGGGCCTCGGTGTCTTCACTGCTCTTGCTGCCCTGCTCGGAGGTGTGCAGGGTTGGCGGACGAACGTGAAAGTGGAATCCTTGATCGTTGAGCGTGGTGATGGAGTTGCCTATGATCTGGTTGGCCAGCTCACAGACCGCCTCGCGCACCAGATCGTCGTCGGCCTCCGATACTTCGACGCCCGCCAGGCGGCTGGCGAGCTGCGCTGCCGTTCCCAGGTCTACATCGAAAATGATCCGTCCTTCAATCTCGCCCGTGAGGAAGACTTCGGCAGCGACCCCTTTCCGCCGGTACGCCTCCTCTTCCATGCTCAGGTTCTCGATGGAAATGGGCGACTCCAGCCCTTGCGCCAGGACGGCGTCGGCCGAGTTAATGAAAGGCTGAATCAGGTCCATCCGCATGACTAGGCCCCAGCTCCGGCACCTGCGCCGTGCACCGTGGTTCCATCGTCACGCATGACGTACTTGATGACCTCATAGAGAACTTCCGGCTTCACCGGTTTCTGCACGAAGTGGCGCGCGCCACGCTGCAAGGCAGCCACGATGTTCTCCTGGTAACCGACCGACGACACCATCACGATGCGGGCGTTCGGGTGATCGCGCACGATCTTCTCCGACGCTTCGATGCCTTCCATCTGCGGCATGGTGATATCCATTAGAACGATGTCGGGCGTGAGCCGTTCGTACTCGCTGATGGCAGAAACTCCGTCGCCAGCCTCGCCGACTACCTGCCCCCCGAAGGTTTCAACCATCCGGGCCAGGTTCTTGCGGGCGAACACGGAGTCGTCCACGATCAGATAGCGCACCGGCTGTCCGTCTTCGCTCCGTTTTACGGGCACAAACTTTTCCATGGTACTCCTCCCCAAGTATTCACTTAATCACGATCTACACACTTTCGATAGATAACTCTAGTTACTTCCGGTACTGGTCGCCCGCTTGACGTCGGGGGTGTCCCCGCGGCCACGGTCGAGCGGGCATTGCGCCAGCAAAACACTGGGCAGATCCTGGAGGTCCGCGACCCGCATCACGTAACCCCGTTCGATGGCCGCCTTGGGCATGCCGAAAACCACGCATGTTTCCTGGCTTTGCGCCACCGTAAATCCTCCGGCCGCCCGGATTTCTCCCATGCCGAACGCTCCGTCTTCTCCCATGCCCGTCATCAACACGGCCATGGCTTGCGCGCCAAACCCCTCGGCTACGCTGTGGAAGAGCACGTCGACCGAAGGACGGTGCCCGTTCACCGGGCCCTCGTCCGCCAGCACGGCCACGTTGCCCAGCGGCATCTTCTTCACTTTCATGTGCCGGTTCCCCGGACAAATCAGCGCTCGTCCGGCGACCAGCAAGTCGCCCGATTGCGCCTCCTTTACGCGGATGGGGCAACTATCGTCCAGCCGCTTGGCGAACAGTTCGGTGAAACCGTCCGGCATATGCTGCACCACCAGGATGCTGCCCGGAAATTCCACCGGCAGCTTCGAAAAAAGATATTGCAGGGCGTTCGGACCGCCCGTGGAAACGCCGATGGCGACAATCCGCGAGGGTGCGACGGGCTGCAGCTTGCTCGGCTGTTCACCATGTGTTTCCCCCGGCAGGAATTGGGCCTGCACCCCCGCGCTCTGCGCCGCGGCCCGTATCTTCTTGATCAATTCATCGGCAATTTCGGGCATGCGCGCAGAAACATCCTGCGGCTTGGCCACGAAATCGAACGCGCCCAGGGCCAGCGCCTTGAGCGTGATCGAGGCCCCCGCCGTGCTGTGCGAGCTGACCACGATGACGGGGAGCCGCCAGTGCCGCATGATCTCCTTCAGAGTATCGATCCCGTTCAGCCCGGGCATTTCCAGATCGAGCGTCAACACTTGCGGCGACAAGTCCTCGATTTTCTTCAGCGCAAAGTGGCCGTCCATTGCCGTGCCCACAACCTCGATCGAATCATCCCGTTCGAGGATCTTGGGAATCAGCTTGCGCATCAGAGCCGAGTCATCCACCACCAGAACCCGTATCGGCTTTCTCATGCCAGGCCCCCAGCCGTGCCAAGGACCCGAGCCTCGCCCGTCGCGTTTCCACCACCGCTCGACTCTAAGGGCACGACACTCGACAGCAAACCCGCCGTCCGCGTGCCTCTTGCATCTGCCCGTACGCGTGTGAAGCGATCCATCAGGGCGATGATGTTGAGGATAAGAACCACCCTTCCATCGCCCAGAATCGAAGCCCCACTCACCAGGTCGGTCGCGATCGCGTGATCGTCGAGCGCCTTGATGACCAGTTCGTCTTCGCCTTCCAGCGCGTCGACGATGACCCCGAACTTGCGGTCTCCGCTGTTGATCACCAGCACGAAGATTTTATGCCGCGCCGTTTCCGGTCCACCCGGCGGCTTCGAGCCCAGGCGCAGCAGCGGCAACACGTCGTTGCGCAATTGCAACACGTCGTAGTGCTCCACCTGGTGGATATCTTCTTCCACCGTCCGCGCGATCTCCGCCACCGCGTTCAGCGGCAGGGCGTAGAGCCGCTGCTCCACCCGGAACAGCAACGCCCGTATAATCGCCAGCGTCAACGGAAGCCGCAGCCGGAAGGTTGTTCCCCGTCCCCGCGCGGTTTCGATCTGCACCGTTCCCTTCAGCCGTCCCAGCACGCTTTGCACTACATCCAGTCCCACGCCGCGGCCCGAGAGTTCGGTGATCTCTTCCGCCGTGGAGAATCCCGGCTGCAGGATCAGATTCAGAGTCTCCATCTCGGTAAGGCGTGCTGCCTGCTCCGCGTTCAGCAGGCCCTGGGACAGGGCGCGCTCGCGGACTTTATCCGCATTGATGCCGGCCCCGTCGTCGGAGACTTCGATCACCACCTGGTTTCCCTGGTGGTAAGCGCCCAACCGCAATGTTCCCTGCGGCCGTTTGCCGGCGCGCACGCGCTCCTCGGCAGTCTCGATGCCATGGCCCACGGCATTTCGTATCAGGTGAGTGAGCGGCTCCGCGATCGCATCCAGAATACTTTTGTCGAGATCGGTTTGCCCGCCGCGGACGGTCAGTTCGACTTCCTTCCCGCACTGATGCGCGACGTCGCGCACGATCCGCGGGAACCGGCGGAACAACTGATCGACCGGTACCATGCGAATCTTCATGACCGAGTGCTGCAGGTCATTCAAAACCCGTCCCTGGAACGCCATGGCATCGGCAAACTTTCCCCGCAAGACGTCTTTCGGAAAGCGTTGTCCGAATTCCAACAGCGCCTGCTGCAACATCGATTTCGCCAGGATCAGTTCCCCGACCAGGTTGAGTACGCTGTCGATTTTTTCCGCATCCACTCGCAGGACATTGTCGGAGCCGCCCGGCACGGCGGGCGCGGTGGCCGCTGCTTCCGCAACCGGCCGCGACTCGATGTCTGCGACCCCGTCGGCCGCGGGCGGCGCGGCTTCGTCCTTGAATTTGAAATCGGCGGGTGGAGAATCGGCGAGTGGAGAGCCAGGGAGTTTAGCACCGGCAGCCGCAGCCGCTGGCAACGAGCGCGACCGCGACTGAGCGCGCAAGAGTGTCACTTCGACCTTCAGCGCAATCGTCGGAATGCTGCACTTCGCCCGGATCTGCTCCACCGTTCGTTCCGACGCGAGCGCAGCTTCGACGCGGTCCACGGGCTCGTGACTGCCGTCGGCCGGATAGAGAGCCAGCACCTCACCCTGTCCCGACATGGCCAACTGGATCATCTGGCGCGCGGCGATGGGCATCCCGCATTGGGGGTCGATCTGCACCACCACGTGATAAACGCGCTTGCCCCCCGCCACCGCATGGTTGATTGCCAACTGCTCGTATTCCGACCAGAGATCTTTTTTCACCGCGGCTTTCTTGGTCGTCTTCTTTGCCTTGCCGGCGCGGCCCGGCGCCGGGTGCGCCAGACGCGCGATATCCGCGCGCAAAGATTGGATACTCGGGAGTTTCGTTCCCTTCCGATACGCTTCCAGCAAAGCGGCAAACACGTCGGCCGCGCGCAACGCGATTTCAGGCACCGAAGCCGCTGCTGCCGTGTTCTCCAGCGTCAGGACGTCCTCGAACTCATGGCACAGCTCGCTGAGTTCCCGGAAACTGCAGGCGGCCGCGTCCCCTTTCAGGGTATGCACGGTTCGCCGCAGGCTGCGGGCGGTCTCCGCATCGCCAGGCGATTTCTCCAGCCGCATGGCTTCGTCGTTCAACTTCTGGACCAGTTCCGCCGCGGTTTCAAAGAACAACTGGCGGAGTTCGGTCATCCGGTCCTCGGGGGGGACGCTCACACATTAACCTCGACTCGCTGGTATGCCGTGCCGCTGTTGTGATGCACCATCTGAAATTTCTCCGTCAGCCCCAGCAGGCTTTCCGCATGGCCGACAAACAGGTATCCCTGAGGATTCAGGCAGCGATAAAACTTCTCGATCAACCGCCGCTGCTCGGCTTCGTCGAAATACATCATCACGTTGCGGCAGAAAATGATGTCGTTGCGCTGCGGCAAATATTCGGTCTTCAGGTTGTGAAAATCGAAGTGCACCAGTTCCTTGACGTTCTTCTTCACCGCGTAGCGGTCGCCCATTTTGTCGAAATAGCGCAAGCGGTAGCCATAATCGACCCCTGTCATCTGGTGCTCGCCGTACGAGCCCTCTTGCGCCGCACGCAAAACCGAATAGTTGATGTCGCTGGCCAGGATCTCCACGCGCCAGGGCGGGGGCACCATCGGCTTCGGAAGGGGCGATTCGAAGGGCAGAGGATTGCGCAGATAGTAGTAGGCCAGCGCATCGGCCACCAGCATGGCCAGGGTGTAGGGTTCCTGGCCCGTGGAGCAGCCCGCGCTCCAGATTCTCAAGTTGTAACTCCGGCGCTCCTGCTTGCGCCGCAGAATATCCTCCATCACCTCGCGCTGAAACAAGTCCAACTGCGCCTTGTTCCGGAAAAAGCTGGTCTCGTTGACCGTCAGGTTTTCCAGCAGCCGCGACAGCTCTTGTTTCCCCTGCTGGCTGATGAGCAGGCGATAGTAGCTGTAGAACGAATCCAGCTGGCACTCCTTCAACCGACGCTGCAAACGGTCCTGCAGGAAGTGGGTCCGGCGATCATCGAAATGCATGCCGCACTCCTGGTAGACCAGCGCCTGCAGGAGCTTCAATTCTGCGTCGGTGAGTGCGGGTGTTTCGCTTATGTTCATGTAGGTTGGGTTCTGCTTGCTACTTTCCGGCCGAGGCGCTCTTGGTTGCTGTCCCCGTCCCCGCTGGGCTCCCCGCCTTGCCCGTAGCGGCTGCCGCCGAGCCGGCGGCGGAAAAATCCTTTCCCGCCTCGGGTGCCGCTAATACCTTGCTGATATCCAGCAGAATGATCAGCCGTCCCTGGTACTTGCCGAGGCCGGTCACGCAGTCCAATCCGCCTTCCTGCATCATGGCGGGCGCGGCTTCGATTTCGCTTTCGGGAATCTTCAGGACCTCGGACGCAGAGTCCACAATCATGCCTGCGAGCCGGCCCCGGTATTCCACCACCAGAATGCGGCTGCGCCGGTCGAGTGCGGTGGACGGCTTTCCGAACCGCTTCCGCAGATCCACCACCGAGACAATCTTCCCGCGCAGGTTGATGACCCCTTCCAGATAATCGGGCGCGTCCGGCACCGCGGTGATTTCTGGCACGCGGACGATCTCATGCAGCGAGGTGATGGGCACGCCGTAGGTCTCGCGGCCCAATCGGAAGCCCACAATATGTGTTTCGCGGCTCATGAATGAAATTTCCTCAATGAGATCCTGCAGCTGCGGTCCGGCTTGCGTTCCCGTACCTCGGCGTCTCCTCGTTCGACCTCTCGTCCGGCCGCAGCGCAAAACGGTCCATCGAATCCAGCAGACCCCGCGACATCTTCGACATCTGATCGGAGGAAGCGGCTAGTTCGGTCGAACCCGACGTGGAGGACTGCACCAGTTCGCGCATGCGCTCCATGGCCTGCACAACTGCCTGCGCCCCGGAAGCCTGTTCTTCCACCGCCGAGTTGATCTCGTGCGTGATTTCGTTCAGTCGCGTGGTGGCGCGCGCGATCTGCGACGAGCCGTGCGACTGCTCGTTGGTGGCGGCCCCGATTTCCTGCGCGAACTTGTACACCTCGGTCACCACGTTCGATATTTTTCGCAGCGCGGCGTTCAGTTCCTGTCCCAGATTCAGTCCTTCGTTCACGATGGTCGTGCTCTTCTCCATGTTCTCGACCGCTTTGCGCGCTTCCTTCTGAATGCTCTCGATCAGCTCGGAAATCTCCTTGGTGGACTGCGCGGATTTCTCCGCCAGCTTCCGCACTTCGTCCGCTACCACCGCGAATCCCAGGCCGTGCTCACCCGCCCGTGCCGCTTCGATGGCGGCATTCAACGCCAGCAGGTTGGTCTGCTCCGCCAGATCGTCGATCACTTCGACGATCTTGCCGATGTCGTCAGCCCGTGTGCCCAGCGAGTCGATAATCTCGCCCGAAGACCGGGTCGTGGTGTTGATACGGTTCAGGCCGTCGGCCACCTTTTCCATGGTGCCGATGCCGCTGTGCACCTCTTCCCGCGAGCGGTTCGAGATATCGAGCAGAACTTTGGCCGTATCCGCAACTCGCTGGATGGAGGTCACCATCTGGTCGATGGAGGCCGAGGTTTCGCTGACGCTCGAGGCCTGCGTCTGCGTGCTCTTCACCATGTTTTGCACGTTCACGCTCATCTCGTGCATCGTGCTCGTCACTTCATCGATGGCCGATGAAGTCTGCAGACTGTTCCTGGCCGACTCGTCGGAAGCGCTCGCCACCTGGGTAGAGGCACTGGCTACCTGCGAGGCGGCGTCGCGCACGTTGCGCACCATCCCGCGCAGGCCTTCCACCATGCGCGTAAAGGCGTTCGCCAGCGTATCGTTGGCCGAGCGCGGACGGACTTCGACCGACAGATTACCGCCAGCAATGGCTTCGGAAACCGCCGCCATTTCCTTCAGGTACTTCACCATGGAGTCAAAAGTCCTGGCCAGTTGCCCGATTTCATCCTTACCGTGCACGTCAATCGTGTGTTCCAGATCTCCGGTCTGGCCAATCTGGTCGGCCACGTGAATCAGCCGTTCCAGCGGTCCCGTGATCCCAGCGGCGGTCCGGTAGGCAATGACTGCGCCTAGGGCCAGCGCCGCCAGGGAGCTCAGCACCGCCATCACGATCGTGAACGTCGCTGCCCAATCATCGGAGTGGCGCCGCTCTTCCAGCAGTTTGCGGTTCTCCCGGTCGACATCGTCCAGGACGTCGCTCGAACGCGAGACCCATGAATTCGGATCCTTTTGCAGGTAGAAAATCTGCAGTTCCGCGACCGTCGCGTTGCCGCTGTCCACGGCCCGGCGTTTGTCCACGAGCGGGTTGGCAAAATCGCTGTTCCATGCTTGCTCCAACCCCTGCACTCTTTCCAGACTGCTGCGCTGCTCCGCGGAGTTCGCCAGTTCCTGGGAATGGTGCAGCGCATCGCTGAGTTGGCGCTCGCCCTCAGTCATTTTCTCCACGTCCCGGGTGTCCCCGCTGAGCAGATAGTTCTGCAGGTGAAGCCGGTTCTGCATCATCTGGAAGCGGACCAACGAGGTAGCCTCCGTCATGTCGATGGAACGCTGCGCCGCGGCCTTGGTCTCATGCTCGCGATGCACTCCGTATATGTTGATGACGAAAAGCACCAGCACCGTCGCCAGAATGATGCCGAAACTCAGATAAAGCTTTTTCCCGATATTCATACTTGAACCTTCCTCACCCAGCACTTCGCACCCTGCCTGCCCACTTACTGGGGCGTATCAAAGCGGAATTCCACAATCCCCGTCGATTCTTGCTGAGCCGCCTCGAAGCGCCACTTCTTGACTGCATCCAGAGCAGCGCTTGCCAGCACCGGGTGCCCGCCAACCAGTTTTGCGTCCTTGACCGCCCCGTTGGTGGACACGGTGACCAACACCTTCACCACGCCCGTGATGCTCATGCGCTTCGCCAACTCCGGATACACTGGTGCCACCTTGAACTTTGCTTTTCGATTGATTTCTTGCTGTCCCCATGCCAGGGGAGCGCTGGTCGCAGCCCATCCGCCAATCAGCAGCAGACCCACCGCGATCACACGATTCAGGGCTTGATATGGCACGGTTCCTCCGTTGTCGCTGTGTATTTACCTATATTCGAGCAGGGACCCCACCAGCGCATACCAAAAGTTCTTTCTGCACATTACTTTGGTGATATGCGCAAAGCGATGAACCATCGGGCCATCAGGTGATCGGTCATCGGGCGATGAATACCCTGAAACCCGAAGGGCTCTTGTCTTTCCCGAGAGGGCCTTGACTTTAAGGATCGTCAGATTCACCCGATCACCCGATGTTCACCTTGAGACGGGTATCACTTTGGTGCCATTTCACAAGTCGGCACCGCCCCTGCATATTCCCTTGACTCAATTTGAGAATCAAGCGTACGTTTGTTGTGTAATTCAATTGTTTTCAACCGCTTAGCCACGAGATGGGTGTTCCACTGACTCTCCGCACCGGAAATTCGGGTCCCGGCGACTCGTCTCAGTCTGACGAGGCCTTTCAGAAGCTTCTCTTGGAATTTTCACGGGCCGCTTTTCAGAGCAGCGATCCCAGCCAACTCATCCGGTCTTTTTGCGCCCTCACTCGCGTCTTTTTCCAGGCCAGCGGCGCCTACTTTTGGAGTTGTTCCACCGACGGTGATTACATCGGCGCCGAAGCGGATGGCGAGCACGTCGATGGTTTTCGGGGCATTCGCGTGCGCGCCGCCGATCCAGCCAACTCCCCGTCCATCGCCCTGGAGGCGGTTCACAAGCGTCGCCCCTTCTTCCTCGACCATGCCGACGTGGCCCGCTACCCGTGGCTGGCCGAATGCCACGCCCATACCGCCATGGCCGTGCCTCTGCTGGTTTCAGGAGAAGTGGCCGGGGCCATCGCGTTTGTGCGGACCGCGCCCGGCGCCGATTTTGACGATGACGCCGTGGCCAAGGTCACCATTCTTGCGGCCCAACTCGGCACCGCAATCGAAGCCCTCCGCTTGAACCAGCTTTCCCGCGAAGAGCACCGCCGCGCCAGCATTCTGGTCGAGGTCGCCACCGCCCTGCATGGCTTGCCGGACACGGCAGCCGTGATGGAGAGCATCGCCGACCGCCTCCGCATCCTGCTCCATTCGCCTGCGGTGCTCGTCTTTGTGCAACAGGAGAAAGTGTTCCAGTTGCAGGCGGTGTCGACCGAGGCCCCCAAGCTCGCTCTTTCCATCCGCTCGCGTTTCGAGAAGAACGACCTGCGCTCTTCGCTCGAGATCGCCGCTCGCGCCGTGGCCGCCGGCGAGCGCATTACCGTGAGCATCGATGGCGCTTCTCATTTCCGAGAAGACTCGCCGCCCGGAGTTCTGATCGCGGCGCCCTTTCGCACCTCGCGCTCGCACGGCGCGATTCTGGTCTACCCCCGTCTCGCCAACCCCTTCACTCACGAAGACAAAACCCTGGTTTCCGCTCTGGCCGGCTTTGGCGCGGTCGCCATCGCCAATGCCGAGCTGTACGGCATGGCCCGTGCCCAGGCCCACGAACTCCACGAAATCCTCGAGATTTCGTTCGAACTCGGTTCCGCCGGAAAACTCGACGAGTTCATGCAGACCTCGGTCGTCCGCGCCGCCAGTTTCCTCGGCTTCGAGCGCTGCGTCATCGGACTCCTCGAGGAGGCCGCCTTCCATATTCGCTGGGGAGTCGAGAACGGAGTCGCTCGTCCCGTCGATATTCCGCTCTACGATGGCGCCGCCAGCCACGCCCTGAAGAAGAAGAATGTGTTCTTCACCGAAGACGCCCGCAAAACTCCAGGCGCGAATTTGGATTTTGTTGACGCTTTCAAAATCCGCCAGCTCCTGGCGGTGCCTCTGCTCGGCTCGAATGGCGATGTGCTCGGAATGTTCGGTGTCCTCGACCGCATCGAGCCCGGGCCGATCAACGATGAAGACATCCGCCGCGCCCGCGCTTTAGCCGCGCAAGTTGCCATCGCGCTCGAACTGACCCGTAATCTGCACCAGTCCGAGGAGCATCGCCGCCGCGCCGAGGTTCTGGTCACCATCGCGCTCGAACTCAACACCGTCCTGCATCTGCCCGAGTTCATGCGAAACTTCGCTCGGCGCGCCGCCGGCCTGCTCGGCAGCCGCTCCGTTGCCCTCTGCCTTTTTCAGGCTGCGGAACTCGATACCGTCGTCCTATCCGGCGCCTCCGAAGTCGATGATAAGCCGCTGCTCCGTCACTTCAGTCAGGCGTTGAGCGCCGCCCTGCCGAAATACCCCACCGATGTCGCCTTCGCCCCGGCCACCGACATGCTGGGGACCGCTCTGGCCTCCAGTCTGGGATGGACCGATTGCACACTGGTCCGGCTGGCCGGTTCCGCGGGAGAACTCGTGGGCGTGCTTTGTCTCGCCGACCGCGGCGCTCCACCCGCCATCGAAGATCAACAGTTGCTGCGCGCCATCGCCGGCCATGCCAGCATCGCGCTGGAGAATGCGTGCCTGTTCACCCGCATGCAGCAGGCCAACCGCCACTGGCTCGAAGTCTTCGATGCCATCGGCGACTTCATCGTGGTCCACGACGAGCAGCACAATATTCTCCGCGTCAATCGCTCCCTCGCCGATTTCGTCGGCATCGCCCCCGACCAGTTGGTCGGCATCAACATGCGGGCGCTCGACGCCCTTTCCACCGCCGCTTCGCCGCACTCCTGTCCCTTTTGCCGCACCGGTGAGGGGCTCGACGAATATGTGCACCCCGTTCTCGAACGCACCTACCTGATTTCCACTTCGCGGATTCATGCCGCCAGCAGCGCCCAGTTGCAAACCGTGCACGTGCTCAAGGACATCACCGACCGCCGCGAAGCCGAACGCCGTTATCGCGAGCTGTTCAATAACATTCAGGAAGGAATTTACGTTTCTTCGCCCCAGGGCCGCTTCATCGAAGTCAACGACGCCCTGGTTCGCATCCTCGGCTACAGCAGCCGCGACGAAGTTCTGCAACTCGACATTCCCACCCAAGTCTATTTTTCTCCGCAGCGGCGCCAGGAGCTTACCGAAGTGCTCAAACGCGAGGGCGGATTGCGCAATCACCAGGAAGTTCTGCGGCGCAAGGATGGATCGCCCGTCCACGTCTTCATGAACTGTTTTGCGATGCGCGATCAAGCCGGCAACATCCTGCAGCAGCGCGGCCTGATGCTCGATGTCACCGGCCTTCACCAATCGCAAACTGAGTTGCAGAAAGAACGCGATTTCTCCAGCAAGATTCTCAGTCATACCCAGAGTCTGATTCTGGTCACCGACACCGAAGGCGTGATCAGTTATGCCAACCGGCGTTGGAGCGGTCTCGGTTTTCAGCAGAACCAGATACTGGCGCATCCCCTGCCCGACCTGTGCGTCCCCCCGCGCCGCGCTGCTCTCCGCGAAGCGCTGGCCGCCGTGGCTCGCGGCCAGCAAGTCGATAACTTCGATCTGCCCCTGATTCGCGGCGACGGTGTCAGTGGCCAGTTCTCCGTCAATCTAAGCCCCATCAGCGGCGAAGACGGCCGGGTCAGCAGCATCGTCGTCGTCATGACCGACGTCACCGACTCCGCCATGTTGCGCGCCAAGCTCGTGCACGCCGAGAAAATGGCGGCCGTTGGACAGTTGGTCTCCGGCGTCGCCCACGAAGTTAACAATCCCCTCACCGCCATCCTCGGATTCACCGATCTCCTGATGGAAAACCCCGAACTCCCCGAGAGCGCCCGCCGCGATCTCCGCGTGATTCTCCAGGAAGCGCAGCGCACCAAGCGGATTGTGCAAAACCTGCTCAGCTTTGCCCGCCAGATGCCGCCTCAGCGCCAGCCGGTTCAGGTCAACTCCATCCTGCAACGCACCGTGCACCTGCGCTCTTACGATTTTATGAGTCATGGCATTCAGGTGGTCGAACGTCTCGACGAGTCCCTGCCCACGGTCGTCGGAGATTCCCACCAGCTGCAGCAAGTGTTTCTCAACATCCTGAACAACGCTTATGACGCGGTCCGCGAAAGCACGCGGGCCGCGCGGATTGAGGTCATGAGCGCCCGCGCCGGCGCCTTCATCGAGATTTCTTTTCGCGATAATGGCATCGGGATTGGCGACGCCGAACGCATTTTTGATCCTTTCTTCACTACCAAGGATGTCGGCAAGGGCACTGGTTTGGGCCTGAGCATCTGCTACGGTATCGTCCGCGAACATGGCGGCGAGATTATCTGTCACAATAATCCGGACTCTGAAGGAGCGACTTTTATGGTGCGCCTCCCGATTGCATCCGAGACGGCATCTTTTGGAGCCGTTGCAGGAGTGCATCCCCAATGACGCAAACTGAAATGACGCAAACTGGAACGAATCCCACTTGCGCGCCTGTGCTTCTGATTGAAGATGAACCGGCAGTCATGGCTTTCGTTCGTGGCGTGTTGGAACGCCGCGGATATGAGGTGGTTACGACTGAATCTGGAGCCGAAGCACTGCGCCTGCTCGCGGACAGCAATTTTCACGGCGTCGTCTCCGATATGCGCACCCCCGGAGGCGTCGATGGCGCTCAGGTCTATGCCTGGATCGCCACTCATCGCCCCGAACTCGCTTCCCGGCTCGTGTTCATCACCGGCGACATCGCCAACGAGGAAACCGCTGCCACGCTTCGCCGTACCGGTGCGCCCTGCGTGGAGAAGCCGTTTCGCGTCCATGACTTCATTTCCGTGGTCGAACAGACCATGGGCAGGGCCGCTTCGTGACGCAGAATTTGACGAATTTGGCTAGGGACGATTTCCGCATCCGACTGCTGATCGTCGATGACGAGCAGACCATCCGCCGTCTCTGCATGACCGTCGGCGAATCGCTGGGATTCTCCTGCCTGGAAGCCGAGAGCGGCGACGCCGCCCTGGCCCTGCTTGAGGAGCAACCCGTCCACATGGTGCTCACCGACATGGTCATGCCGCGCATGTCCGGAATCGAATTTCTGGAGCAAGTCAAACGCGATCACCCCCGCATCGAAGTCGCGGTCATGACCGGTCACGGATCGGTCGAAACCGCGGTACAGGCCATGAAACTCGGCGCCTACGATTACATTTCCAAGCCCTTTGCGCCGCTTGATGAACTGCGTCTTTTCCTGCGCCGCATGGCCGACAAGGTCCGCCTCGTCGAAGAAAATCTCTATCTCCGCGAGCGCTCCGAAACCGAGACTGCCGTGCACGGCATCATCGGCAATTCCACCGGAATTCAGCACGTCCTGCGCCTCATCTCGCGCCTTAAAGACACGCGCACTCCCGTCCTGATTTCCGGCGAAAGCGGAACCGGTAAGGAACTGGTTGCCCGCGCCCTGCACTTTCGCGGAACCATGGCCAACCTTCCCTTTGTTGCCGTGGACTGCGGATCGCTCGTCCCCACCCTCATCGAAAGCGAATTGTTCGGCTACGAAAAAGGAGCCTTTACCGGCGCTCTTCGTTCCAAGTCGGGCCTGCTGCAATCGGCCGATACCGGAACTATTTTTTTTGACGAGGTTGGCGAACTTCCTCTGGAAATGCAAGCCAAACTGTTGCGCTTTCTCCAGGAAAAAGAAGTCCGCCCCGTGGGCAGCAATCAAAAAGTCAAAGTCGACGTGCGCATCATGGCCGCTACCAACCGGGATCTCGACACCGAATACAAGAAAGGAACCTTCCGCAAGGATCTTTATTTCCGTCTCAACGTCGTCACCATTTCCCTGCCTCCGCTGCGCGAGCGCCGTTCCGACATTCCAATATTGGCCGCGTTCTTCCTGGAACGCCTCGCTCCCGGACGCGGCGTCCAAGTCTCCAGCAACGCCATGAAAGCCCTTCTGGCCTACGACTGGCCGGGCAATGTCCGCGAACTGGAGAATTGCCTGGAGCGCGCCGTAGCTCTCGGCGATCAGCGCATTCTCGAAGTCGGCGATCTGCCCCCGGCCATCGCGAACGCGGAAGTCGAAACCCATGTGCCCGCTGCGCAAGAATTCTCCGGCCGCGCCACCGACCTCGAAGATATCGAGCGCGCCACCATCGAGCGCGTCTTTTCCCAGGTCAAGGGAGACAAAGCTGTCGCCGGCAAGATGCTAGGTATCAGCCGCGCCACTCTCTATCGGAAGCTGAAGCGCTACAACATAGGCGCCCGCGAAAATCCTCCGCAATCGACCACGTTGCAATGAGAAGCCAATATTGATGTCAACCGATGACTTTGCGAAGGGGCACGACTTCACTCGCGACGCTGTGTCATTTCGGTGCGCACCCGCGCAATCAGGTTCCTGAACTGAGACACTTGTTTCACAGTGAGACGCGCTCTGCCGGCGCCCCCAAGAATTAACGCGCTTCGACCCCCACGCGGCCCCGCTAACTAGTTTGTCCTTCTTTCACTTGCCCTTAGGGCCATGACCTTCAAGGTTTTGGTGGCACCCGTGCACTAAGGAATGGCGATAAGGCAGAACGAGTCTCCTTGCAGCTCTTCCAAACCGGGAAGAGGGGAGGCTCGTCTGCTCCAAGTCCCCCGGGATTGAGGTTTTCCGTGCCCAACCAGGCAACTGCTCGCGCTCTTGAACCAGATGTCGTAAGCCGCTTGGCTAGGTTCTTTCCCAATGCCACGCCAATGCGGATTCCCATCAGACTCAGCCGCACCAATGGCAGCAGCGGCACTAACGGCAGCGGCATCGCCGCTCACGCAAACGAGAGTGTCTTTTTTCAGGACACCATCATCGAGTTCGGCACGCCGCGCGAGGTTCTGTTTGCGGTCAACCGTCCTCTGGAATTCGCCGATCGCGTCCTGGTCGAGAGCCACGACGGCTGGCTTCACGCCGAAGCCTCCGTGGTCGCGGTTCAGTATCATCCGGAGCGGACCGTGGTTGCTGTCCGCTTCCTTAAAGATGTCCCCAATTGGATTGTGAAATCATGACTGCATCCGCCCCAACTTCATTTGAAGAGCAGGGAGCCACACTCTGTGCTCTGCAACCCATGTACGCTGCGCTGGTGCGCGAATTTGTGATTGAGGTTTCCGCCTGCCCCATCGACGAGGCTTTCATACCATCGTCGGAAACCGTCAAGCACGCCGAAGCCTGGTTTAAACAGGTCGACGTGCAGATCCAGGTGCACCAGTTGCGCCAGTTTCTCCAGACCACGCCCCTGGCCAACGAACTCGTGCTGCGCCATCTTCTTTTGCATCACATGCACAAGACCGCGAAGTCGAGCAGCGACCGCGACAAGACTGACTTCCTGCTGGTGCAGTATTTTTCGCTGTGCGCGCCCTCGGGCCTGGAAGACGCCGACCTCGATCTCGATTACGTCGCCCAGGTGCTGGAGCCCGTGCTCGGCCCGCAAGAGCCCAAGCTTCCCGCCTGGCTGGCTTCGCTCGAAACCATCATGCAGTCGGCGGCGCGTAGCCGCCGCCTCAGCGAACTGCTGCACAGCGGCGCGCTCGAGCAAGGGCGCAAGCTCAAGACGCAGAGTGCGGCTCGCTACTTCGAGCCCTCCGCCATGGTCGCCTTTGCCCGTTTCAGCTTCATGATCCGCCGGATATTTTTCCGTCTCATGCACGAGGATCTCAACGCTATCCAGGACGGCCTGCGCGAACTCGAGCGCCGCGGCGTCGATACCATCGATTGCCGCCGCGCCCAATTCTCCGCCGAAGAACCGATCGGACGTCTGCGCATGATCTGCCAGTCCTGGAAAGTGATGTTCCACGCCGAGTATTCCTCCGGCCAGCCCTTGCGCATGTTGGTCGATCTGCGAGCGGCTGTCGACGACGCACTCCAGAACGGAGCGCGCAACCAACCGCTGGCCGCGGGCGCCGCCGCTTCCGCAAAACCTGGCGGAGGAACGAAAGAGTAGTTTCTTCTGCCTTTTGAGACGGGCTTGCCCGGTCTCGGGAGACGCTGCAAGCCGCGTCTTCACAGAAAATCAGACTCCCCTTCCGGGGCTGGGCAACTGCGGTCCATTTTGCCGAGCCAGAAAGCGACGATGAGTACAAATCGCCCGATCGTCCTGATCCTTGCCAGCGACCCCGCGTTCGCGCGCGAGATCACCGCGCATTGGCCGCAGGATCATTCTCCCCATCCCCAGAGTCCGGAATTTATCGTGCTCGACGAAGGTTTCTCTAGCGATCTTCAGGGCAGCCACTACGATCTCGCGATTGCCGATGCCTCTTCGGTCGAAGACATCAAGAACCACAAGCGCAAAGCCCCGAACCAACGTCTGCAGCAAGACCTGAAGCAGTCCTTCGCCGCTGCGGGCAAGCCTGCCATTCTGATTCATTCCGATCCCTCGCGCGGTCTCTACAACAGCGAAGGGGCCGTTCTCGAGCTGCGCCGTGAGCCCGGACTCTGGCCGTCGGTGGCAGGCCTTGTCGGACGCGAAATTCTTCGCCGTGTCCAAGCCGAGTCTCGCTCTCGCGAAGCCGAAAAAAATTGCGCCGCCGCCCAAGCCGAGGCCACTCTCGGACGTTACATGGTCGAGATGCGGACCAACGTCAACAATGCTCTTACCACCGTGCTCGGCAACGCCGAACTTCTCGTCCTCGAGCCCGGACTGCCCGCCACGGTCCTCGCGCAAGCCGATACCATCCGCAACATGGCGCTACGCCTTCACGAAGTCTTCCAGCGTTTTTCTTCGATCGAAAAAGAACTCACCGTGGACGCGCGCGAGTCCGGCAAAAAGGCTTCTCACGCCGCCGCCGGCAGCTAAGCTTGGCAGCGCCATTCGCCCCCAGGGCCGTCCATCGGGTTGCTAACTGGCTTGGTCTAGGACCTTGTGAAAAGGCAGAAACTGCGAATGCGCGGGATTCAATGAAAGCAAGCCAACGGGCTACCTCGTTGCTTTTGCCTCAGTGTGGCTTTCAGAGTCGTGGCTGATCTGAAACACCTGGACGCGCCCATTGTTGGTGTCCGCAACATAGAGGCGGTTCGCGCCATCAATCCACAGCCCGGCAGGAGAATTGAACTCTCCAATCTCCATGCCGGATCGACCAAAAGAACCGCGCAGGGAACCATCGGGGCCGTAAATCCGGATATGTGAGTCCCTGATGTCGCTCACATAAATATTGCCGGCTAGGTCGACGCCGAGTCCCACCTCGTCAGTGATGGGCGGGCCTGAGCTGGCAGAAATCGAGAATTGCGCCACGGGCTGACATTGCAGATCCATGACGTGGATGCGTGAATTGCCCGAGTCCACCACCACCACTTCGTTGTTCCCGATGGCGATCTCGGTGGGATCGTCAAGGTCCATCGCGATGGTCTCGCCGCTGATTCTTCCGAACGCATGGGGGCGAGGCCGGCCGACGCGTTGCAGGATGTTGCCTTCAAGATCGAGCACAAACAGAACGTGACGAGGCGTATCGAGCACAAACAGGCGGCCAGTGTTGCGGTCAACTGCAATCGCCGTTGGATAGTGAAACAGACTCTCGTCTCCGCGTTTGCCGATGTAGCGGACGAACTTCCCGTCGGGGCCGTACACCAGAACGAGTCCGCGTTCGGAGTCGGCGATGTAAATGTTGTTGGCCGCGTCCACCGCAATCCCACTCGGCAACCGCAGGCGGCGTTGCGGGCCTCCGGCAATACGGAAGGAACCGCTGTCCCCGAGGACGTGAACGGCATGGATGTCCGGATCAACCACGAGGATACGTCCACGGGAGTCAACGGTCACGTGATGGGGCGCCAGAAGAATTCGTTCCCGTCCGTAGACAAAGGTGACAAAGTTGTCCCGAAGTGACGCCAGCAGCGACTGCCCCTTTACGGGTCTTACAGCACGGGCTGGAGGTTCATAATTCTCTTCGATACGCTCCCTGGGATGAAGATTGATGAAATCGGGAACCTCACTGGGGCGCGACGAACCCGGTGAGAGGTTAGAAAACGAGGCCCAGCCTGAGACGTTGTTACGATCGGCTGGTGCCGTCGTTCTGAATTTTCCGTCCGACGAATAGACGCCGAGATAACGAATTTCGCTCCCGCAGCACAACCCATCCCCGGTGAGAGCTCGCGGCTGTTTTTCACACCCAGGCGGGCACGCGGGAACGGCCGCACTATGTAGCGGCCGCGGGACGAACGACTGGGACAGGGTGATCGGAACAGCGGCGATGACGATCCACGTCAAAAACAAGCCGCGGGGGAAACGGCCAACCGAAGAAGGCTTCATGAAAGTGCCTCTCGACTGGTTCAGGAACCCTGATGCAGGCTGACGCTAAATGGGGGAGAGTACCAAAATAGGCTACAAGATTCGGCAATAGCCGCGCAGTGACGGGCATCACTGGTCCTTGTGCCGTCACGCTCTTAAGGGCTGCTGGCGCTGTTGAATCCCGATCTTGCCGGATTCGCCGGCATGCACTTTCTTGCACAGCCCGAACTATATCCTGGTCCAAAAGTCGCTAGCGGCAAGCTGATATCCAGAGCCAGATCGAGATAAGCCGCATCGGCATATCCACCCGCCTCAAAAAACGTGGTAGACGAAATGGGCAAAGAGAATTGCCAAAAGCAAAAGTCCGAGGCCACAAATCCAGAAAAGAAAATGCTCGGTCAACTTTGGGGAATTGATCTCCTTCTTGTCCATGAGTGAAGGATACTCCCTACCCCGCTGAGTTACATTTAGGTCACCGCAGCCGCTCGCAGGTGATCTGATCACTGACTTTTGCGGCGCGATGCGGTAAAAATAGACGACCCGAAGAACCCGTATATGGAACGGCTCAACAGGGTAGCGTCGAAGCAGACGGTAAGACTCACACACTACGGCCGCAAGTCGGGGAAACCCTACGAGGTGACGATTGCGTTTGCCGTGGACGGCGACCGAGTCTATATCGGAACACAGAATGTCAATCGCCAATGGGTGCGCAATGTGCAGAAAACACCCAAGGTCGGGTTGTCGATTGCAGGCGAGAAGTTTGAGGGACAAGCCCGTTTTCTTACCGTTCGCGCCGAGCATGAGCGCGCGCAGCGGCTGATGCGGAGGAAGTACTGGATGTATTGGCCGATCCTTGCACTGGCGCGGGCTCTGATCGCCATCGGTCTGCTACCGGACCGAATCGGATCGTTCGAGGTGACGTTGAACGGATAACAGTTGATCCCCCAGGGCTGTGGCTTCAGAAAAAGCGGGTGACGCCCTCTTCGAGGACGACCACCTTGTCTTGTACACCGGCGGCCAGCGCTTCTTGCTCCAGCAACTGTAGGGGCTCTTCGATCGGCTCATGCGACAGGCGAAACGATCCGTAATGCATGGGCACCATCCAGCGCGACTTCAGATCGAGAAAGGCTCTCGTGGCGTCGGCGGGACTGGTGTGTACATTGCGGAATTGCTCGGGATTGTAGGCGCCGATGGGGAGCAGCGCGAGTTCGGGCGACAAGCGGCGTCCAATCTCGCGAAAGCCGGTGAAATAGGCGGTGTCTCCGGCGTGGTAGACGGAGTGTTTGCCGCTGCGCAGCACGTAGCCGCCGTAGCCGCGGTGCGAATCCTTGATGATGCGCGCTCCCCAATGCCGCGAGGGCACGTGTGTGATGTCGAGTGCGCCGTGGCGATAGGTGTTCCACCACTCGAGTTCAACGATCTGTTCGAAGCCCAGATCGGAGACCAGATCGAATAAATGGTGAGGGACGACGAGCGTGGGCGCGACCCCGGTCTGGCGCCGGGTTTGGCGCGCAATGGCGCGCAGTGACTGGCGATGCAAGTGATCGAAGTGTGCGTGCGTCACCAGGACGAGATCCATGGGAGGCAGGTCGCGCAGATTCAATCCAGGTTGACGCAGGCGCTTGAGAACGAACAGCCAGCGCGCGAAGTTAGGATCGATGACAACATTCTGTCCGCCGATCTGCAGAAAGAAACTCGAATGTCCGATAAAGGTGACACCCAGTTCCCCGTTTAAAACCAGTTTCGGTTTGTGAGTCTTGCCGGTGCGAGGCGTGACCACGGAATTCCGCACCAGACGCGTGAACTGACTGGCTCGCTTGCGCAGCGCGGGATTTTTCAATGAGGACTTTAACATTAATTAGACCAGTACGATTAAGCCAGTACGACTAAACCAGAGTGATTGGACCGGCATGATTCGGCCAGTCCTGGAAACGCGGACTACTTCTGTAAGTATCTGCTTTATTTGCCCTAGTCGCTAATTACTTTAGATGCTCCGGACACAGACATCGACGCTTGGCCAGCAGGATTTATTCGGGTCATGCTTCCCGGTTGGCTGATTCTCCATGTAAGTAATCCTGTTTTCCTTGACCGTTACTTTACCGATCGTATTTATAATCCAAAGTTCAGGCTGAAATATTCTTGGAGGAACCAACGCCGATGCGCGTCGCATTTCTTGGTTTGGGAATTATGGGCCGGTCGATGGCCGTGAACCTGGTCAAAGCCGGACACGAGGTCGCAGTCTGGAATCGAAGCGCCGGCAAGGACGTGGACGGCGCGCGCAGCGCGGCTTTTCCGGCGGATGCAGCGCAAGGCGCGGAGGTGGTGTGGATGTGCCTCTCCGATACCAAAGCGGTTGAGGCTGTGCTGTTGGGCCCGGGCGGCGTGGAACAAGCTCTGACGGCGGGCATGACGATTGCGGACTCGAGCACGATTTCTCCCTCTGCCACGCTCCGCTTTGCGGCACGCGTGAAGGCGCGCGGCGTTGACTACGTGGACGCTCCCATGACCGGTTCGAAGATTGCCGCCGAAGCCGGAAGCCTGATTTTTATGGTGGGTGGCGACGAAGCTGCGCTTGCTCGCCTGCAGCCGCTTTTTCAGGCGATGGGCAAGCAGGTGTTCCACATGGGTGAAACCGGCAAGGGACAGGCGACGAAGCTGGTCATGAATCTGCAGATTGCGCTCATTTACGAAGGCTTCGCCGAAGCGCTCACGCTCGCCGCCAAGCTGGGTGTTGACGTGGAAAAGCTGTTGCCGCTGGTGCAGGCTTCCATGGTGCGTTCCGGAGTGGTGGACTACAAAGCCCCATTCATTCTGAAGCGCGACTTCTCGCCGAATTTTCCCCTGCGGCTGATGCTCAAAGACATTCGCCTGGCGCTCGATGCCGCCAGGGAATCGCGCGTGCGCCTGCCCGGTCTCGAAGCAGTGGAAGAGGTCTACGACGTCGCCGCCGAGGAAGGCCAGCAGGACCTGGATTACGCCGCGACACTTACGCTGCTGGAAAAATGGGCGGGGGTGGAAGTGAAAGCCGTGTCAAAGTAGATGTAGCCGTCGCCTTGCGTATCAAAGAACGGCTCTGACCACTGGCAGTTGCCGTTTCGCTCGGCTTGGACGGGCGAGGCGCCCGTCCCCACACGAGCCCTTCTACTTCTTTGCTAGCGAGCGGATATAGTTCACCAGGTTCCAGATGTCATCGTTCTTGGCGCGGTCGCCCTCGGGGGGCATTTCGCCCTTGCCATTCCGGATAATGTAGAAGAGTTCGCCATCGGTGCGGTTTTTCAACGCGTCCGGATTGGTGAAATCGGTGACGTTCTTTATATCCGACGCCATGTCGCCCTTGCCGTCGCCGCCTTTTCCATGACACACCTCGCAGTCGACGCCATACACCTTCTTGCCTTTGGCGAGCGACTCCGCGGTCGGCTTGACGGGATTTGCCTTGGCGGCAGCTTCGGGGGGAATCTTATATTCGGCGGGCTGATCCTTCTGCGCCCATAATGCGAACCCGAAAAAGAGCAATGCGAGAAGGACCAGTGGAGTTTTCCTGAAGGTTTCTTGGTTCCACAATTTCTTTTTCAATACACACCTCCGGTTCGGAAACACGGCTGAAACAATTAACGATACTCCACGGCGCGGGAACGTGCACGAAAAGGTTGCGGGCTGAGGACGGGCGAGGAATCACGCATGACACCGCACCCCGGGCCCCAGTTGCGTCGCGGTCCAGTCTTTGAGCCGGCAACGCATTACCCTCGTAACCCCTTTATCCGGCTCGGATTACAGAAGTATTACAACGTTGTGCATGGCCTCTTGCTATTGTCTTCAGGGGCACTTCAGTCAAACGGTTGTGTGGAGAAAAAAGACAATGAGCGAGGCAGTGCGCGAGAAGATGAGCGAGACTGTGAGCGAAAGGCTGAGCCAGGCAATGAGCGAAGCCGGCGAAGGCGCCAATCGCAGAGACCGGGCGAACCGGGATGGCTTCAACTGGGGCACGGCGATCGCCATGGGCCTCTTTCATGTGGGCGCAATCGCGGCGCTATTTTTCTTTACCTGGCCGGCTTTTTTCGTCGCCATTTTCTTGTGGTGGGTGTCGGGCAGCCTCGGCATCGGCATGAGCTATCACCGGCTGCTGACGCATCGCGGATATAAGACGCCGAAGTGGGTGGAGTATTTCCTCACCTGGTGCGCAACGCTGGCGTTCGAAGGCGGACCGATTTTCTGGGTGGCAACACACCGCATTCATCACCAGTACTCGGATGAGACGGGCGATCCGCACTCGCCGATCGATGGCAAGTGGTGGTCGCACATGGGATGGATCCTGATGGGCAAGTCGATGCATCACGACACCACCACCCTGGCTCGTTACGTCCCCGATCTCACCAAGGATAAAGTGCACGTCTGGCTGACCAAGTATCACTACACTTCAAACATTATTTTGGGCGTCGTTCTTTATGCCATCGGCGGATTGCCGTGGCTGCTCTGGGGAGTGTTCGCGCGCGTGGTGGTTGGACTGCATTCTACCTGGATGGTGAACTCGGTCACGCACGTCTGGGGCTCGCGGCGTTTCGCCACCAAGGACCTCTCTACCAACAACTTTCTGGTGGCCGTCCTGACCTTTGGCGAAGGCTGGCACAACAATCATCATGCGCATCCGGTTTCGGCGCGTCATGGCCTGACGTGGTATGAAATCGACACCAACTGGTATTGCATCTGGGCGCTGAAGAAACTCGGACTGGCGCGCCATGTGTACAAAGTCGAACTCGATCACCTGCCCCCGAAGCCTCCGCTGGTGCGGGATGTGCAGGCGGCCGCGGTGTTGGCGGCGGCTGCGGGCCACGACTGAGAAGCAGGTCTCAGGTGTTAGGTCTCAGGAGAATCCTACTGAGGCTATGTCGGTATCGCCGCTTGAATCGCTGACAGTGCTCACGAGAGACGAAGCAAGCCGCATCTCTACGGGAATGAGTTAACGTTGCTTCGGCTTAGTTTTTGTCTTTCCTGAGGCCTTCCACCTGACACCTGACACCTGCCCCGCTACAATCTCCCTGTGCGGATCATCAGCCGGCGAAAGGCGATCTACTTCGTTATCACGCTGGGCGTTTGCCTGATTGCGGCGGCCGTCGCACTGAACGTCAGCTGGGTCATCCTGTACTGGCGCGAAGGTCTGAAACTTTTTTTCGGCGCCATACTTTTTCTGGTCATCATCGCCGGCCTCGCCCTCAATACGATTTTTCTCGTCCGCGAAATTCGCCGCAACGAGCAGCACGACAGCTTCATCAACGCGGTCACCCATGAATTGAAGACGCCGATTGCGTCCATCCGCCTCTACCTGCAAACCTTGCAGAGACGCGAAGTGGGAGAAGCGCAGCGGCGGCAGTTCTACGAGTTGATGCTGCTCGATACCGAACGCCTGCTGCACACCGTGGAGCAGGTGTTGAAAGCGGGGGCGGCGGCGCAGAAGAAGGGCCCACGTCAGCGCTTGCCGGTGGAATTCGACTCGCTGGTGCGCGAGTGCATCGAACTGGCGCGAGTGCGCCATCACTTGCAGGCGGCCGATCTCGAATATCGCGAGCTTCCATCTCTGTCTTTGCCGGGCGGCGGCGGAGCTTGCGTGCTGGGCGATGCGGAGGAACTGCGAAGCGCGGTGTCGAACCTGCTCGATAACGCCGTGAAGTACTCGCCCGATGGCGTGCACATTTCGGTGGAGTTGGATGCTAACGATGAGAAGCAACTGGCGCTGCGGGTGCGCGATCAGGGCGTGGGCATTCCGGAGCACGAGTTGAAACGGATCTTCCGGAGGTTTTACCGGGTGACGCAGCGTTCGCTCTCGCAGGTGAAGGGCACCGGCCTTGGCTTGTTCATCGTGCGGTCGATCGCGCGCAAGCACGGCGGCCGTGTATTCGCGCAGAGCGAAGGCGCAGGGAAGGGAACGACCGTCACTCTGGAATTGCCTCGAAAAGTGAGGGTGGCATGAGCCGCGTCCTGGTGGTGGAGGACGAAGCGCATCTGGCGCAGGGCTTGCGCTTCAACCTGCAGGCCGAAGGACACGCTGTGGAAGTTGCCGGAGACGGCGAGACGGCCTTGGAGCGACTGGTCGAAAAAAGTGAACGCTTTGACGCGGTCGTTCTCGACGTGATGCTGCCGGGCAAGAGCGGCTTTGATGTCGCCGCCTTGCTGCGCGAGAAAAAAAACTACGTGCCGATTCTGATGCTGACCGCGCGCGGACGCCCGGAAGATGTGTTGCAGGGATTTGCGGCGGGCGCGGACGACTACCTGCCGAAGCCGTTTGAGCTGGCGATTTTGATGGCGCGGTTGGAAAGCCTGCTGCGGCGCAGTGCGTGGATGAAGGGCGCCGCCGCGGCACGCGCCGGCGATGACGACAACGATGACAAGGCGCGGTCAGCCCGGTTCGGCGAGCAGAAGGCGGGCGGCGATACCTTCAGTTTTTGCGGAAAGACGATCGACTTCGCCGAACTGGAATTGCGCTCGCTGGGAAATACAATCCATCTGACCGTGATGGAAGCGGAGTTTCTGCGCTATCTGGTGCGCAGCGAAGGCCGTGTGGTTTCGCGCAAGTCCATTCTCGAAGATGTGTGGGGTTTGCACGAAGATACCGATACGCGCGCCATCGACAATTTTGTGGTGCGGCTGCGGCGCTACATTGAAGAGGATCCGTCGAGTCCGAAACATCTACAGACGGTGCGGGGAGTGGGGTATCGGTTTGTGGCCGAGCCGGTGTAGCTACGGTCACTCATACCGCAGCGCTTCGATCGGATCCAGTTTGGCCGCGCGCACCGCGGGAAACATGCCGCTGGCAACGCCCACGAAGCCGAGAATTGTGGTCGCGATGAGAACGGTTTTTGGGGAAACGAGCAGCCGAATATCGCCCGCCTCGGCATGTGCAGCCATGGCGCTGTACAGGGTGAGGCTTCCCACGGAAAACGAAATTGCGTACGACAAAAGAATCCCAAAAACTCCCCCGGCCGCGGTGATCACCAAGGCCTCAGCTAGAAACTGAAACAGGATGTCCCTCCGCCGCGCGCCCAGCGCTTTTTCCACGCCAATCTCCCGCGTTCGCTGCGTGACCGAGACCAGCATGATATTCATCAGCCCAATGCCGCCGATGCCCAGCGTCACCGTCCCAATAAACGCCAGCAGGATTTTCAGGCCGATGGTAATCACGCTGAATTGCTCCAGCTGTTTTTTCGCATCGAAGACGAACACGGCGCGCTCGTCGTCGGGCTTGAAGCCGTGCGCCTCCGCCAGGGAATCGCGAATCGATTTCGTCACTTTCGTGTGGTCGAGGCCGAGCGAGTCGAGCCACAATCCGCCCACGTAATGCGTGCTCTGCAGCGTGTCCATCGAGTGGAACGGGATGTAGACCACGCGATTGTCGTCGTTGTCCGCTTCCTGCATGCGCGGATGCATCACACCCACCACCTGGAACACGACGCCATTGACGCGAATGTCTTCGCCCACGGCGGGCATTCCAGAAAACAGTTTGTCCTTCGCCTCCGACCCGAGCACGGCGTACATACCGTGGCTGAAATTGTCCTGATCGTCGATGAATCGGCCGGTATCGACTGTGAGATTCCAAATATCCTGAATGCCCGGGTCAATGCCGAAGGTCGTAAAACTGAAGGACCGTGACCCCGCCTGCACCGTGGTGGTCATATCAAGCGCGCGGGAGACATGCTTCACCAGCGGCACGACGTTGCGGATCATTTCCACGTCGTCTTCGGTGAAATGGATCTGCACACCGGCCTTGTTGCCGCCGGCCTGTTGCGAGGTGCGGCCCGGAAAAATTCCCACCGCCGTCGAACCATAGCTGTCCCAGATCGCCTGAATGGCGCGCCCGAAACCGTCGCCATACGCCAGCAGCAGCACTACCGTGGCAATACCCCAAGCCATACCCAGCATGGTCAGCACGGTTTTGCGCAGGTCATGCCGCATCGCGCCGTAGGCTTGCTGCAGCAGGTCTCGACCCAGCACTCGCCGTGGGTTGAGGTTGGGGCTCATGATTCTGTCTTTCTCATCAACTCTCTCATCACCGTCTGCTTTATCATTCTTTCCTCAGCGCATCCACCGGCTGCAGTGCGGCGGCCTGTCGAGCCGGATAGAGGCCGGCGACGATCCCTGCCACCGAAAGCGAGACCAGCGCCAGGATCGCACTCGAGGGCGCCAGCGTGGGTGGGTCCCATCCCGGAGGCGAGGGCAACTTACTTAACGCCGCCATGAGGGCCGCAGCCCCTCCGATGCCAAAGCCGCCGCTCAGCACTGTCAAGAACGCGCCTTCGGTAAAGAATTGGAACATGATGCTGTGGTTGGTCGCGCCCAGGGCTTTCCGCAATCCGATTTCACGGGTCCGATCGGCCACCGCAACCAGCATGATGTTGACGATCCCGATCGCTCCCAGGCTAAGCGTCACCAGTCCCACGCTGCCCAGAAACATGTTCATCGCGTCGAAAATCTTGCCCACCTGATCCGCGGTTCGAATGCTGTCCCACTCGTCGTAAGCGTCGGGCGTGTCGTAGGGAAAACCATGGTTTCGCGCCACCACCTTATTCATCTCCAGCCGCGCCGTTTCGTGAAGCGCGCGGACCCTCGGCTGGTACACCAGGAACGAAATCGCGTCGTCAATCTCGCCTACGTTCAGCGGCGGAAAATACTGGCGCATGGTCGTGAACGGAATGAAGATGCGCAAGTTCACATCGTTGTTGTTGCCATGCCCCACCCGCTTCAGCGTGCCGATCACCTGGAAACGAACTCCGTTCAGCAGGACTATGCTGTCAATCGCAGGCCGGCCTGGAAACAGCAACCGCCGCGTCTCGTCCCCCAGAATCAGCACCGACCGTTTTTGTGCAATGTCCATCTGGTTCAGCCAGCGGCCATCCTGTACCGGCAGGTAACGAATCTTGTCGTAATTGGCGAGCACGCCATTGAGTTGCCCGCTGCTCTGGAAGAATTCGCTCACCGCGCGCACGTCCCCCCGCGAGATCACGGGTGCCGCGGCCCGTATGTCCGGACAATCCGTGAGCAGGCCCTCGTAGTCCTTATAAGTGAGTTGATAGGAGCGCATGCTGGTGAAGCTGCCATTCATCGCGGGCGCTCTTCCACCCCAAATGAACATGACATCTTCGCCCAATTCGTTGAACTGTTTTCGGTTCCCGGAACGAAAGCCCTCGCCCAGGCCGACCAGCAACAAAAGCGATCCCACGCCCCACGCGATTCCAAACATGGTCAGGAACGAGCGCAGCTTATGTGCCCACAGCGTGCTCAGGGTCTGGCCAAAGATTTCCAGGAGTATTCGCACGGTTACTTCACTATACGGTAACGGCTGCCCACGAGTTTCCGTGGCAGCACGCTTTTCTTAGTGCTGCTTGGCTGAGGAACTGGCGGCCAGCTCGCGGAAGAGGCCGAGCAGCGCGGCTGCGGATCTCCGATCGGAAAGGTTTTCCAGCGCTACCGTAGCGGTGAAGTGCGGCGAGGTGGTGTTGAAGCGGACGCCAACGAAATCCTTGTCGCGCCAGGAGGCCAGCGCATTCACCACCGGGCTGAGTTCGACGGGCCAGTCCTCCTTCGTGGTCAGAATCACGGGACCAGGGCGGCTGATGGTCCAGGCGCGAGTGCCGGTCGAGTTCTTCGTCCCCGTATCTTTCGCTCCCGAGTGGCCCGACCAGCGATGGCGTATGACGTCGAGATGGAAGCCCGGGGGAAATCCCATGTTGGCTTCGAAGGTGAGAGTTTCCTGCTGCTGACGCCAGCGGCTCAGAGCCCACTGCACCGGGAGCGGGCGCGGCAACAGGCGAATGGTGAGGTGGGCCTCCTCAAACCAGCGTGACGATAAATGAAGAGTGGCGTTCAGACGGGAACTGCTGGCCTGCCATCGCAGATTAACGACGCGGCCCTTTCCCAGGCACGCCGCTTGGACCCATTGCAGAACATCGCCCGCCCGCCTGCGGTTGTAGTGGACAAACCAGGCATACCAGAGAAAACAGAGAGCAAGCCCCACGACTACGTCGATGAGAATGAAACGCCCCACGATGCCTCGTGTCAGAAATCGTACTTCTTATAGATGCAACTGCGCAAGAGGCCGGATGAGGAAAAAAGGGCGTGCAAGAGCGGGCTGTCGATGCCGGCGCTGGCTGCGGGCTTCGAGCCACGAGCTTCAAGCCAACCAGCGGCCACTTTCCTGTTTGCCCGCAGCTCGCAGCCCGGAACTCGAAGTTCACCAGCTACAATGGCGGCGTGCCGTTTCGCATCCGACCATTCGAGAAAGCCGATTTTGATACGCTGTGGCGGATTGACCAGGCCTGCTTCGATCCGCAACTGGCGTACTCGCGGCCGGAGATGGCTTTTTACATTCGCCGGCCTGGGTCGTTTACCTTGGTGGCCGAAGCGGACGCGGAAATTCTAGGTTTCATCGTGGCGGAGACCCGTGGCAAGAGCGGGCACATCATTACCATCGATGTGGTCGCGGAGGCTCGGCGAGCGGGCGTCGGCTCAGCTTTGCTGCGCGACGCCGAAGATCAATTGCTGCGGGCGGGCGCGCGCGCCGTGGCGCTGGAGACTCCGGTGAATAATGCGGCCGCCATTCGCTTCTACAAACAGAAAGGATATTTCGTGGAAAAGACCGTCACGGGATACTATTCTGGCCAGCTCGATGCCTTGGTCATGACGAAAGAGTTGGCGCGGCCGGTGGTGGGATGACTTGCAGATGAGGCGGTTGTGATTCCGGCTGCGAAGAGGAAATGATTTGATGAAGATTGCGATCCAGGGAGAACTTGGTTCTTTCAGCCACGAGGCGGCCGAAGCGATGTTGCCGCGCGCGACGGTTGTGCCTTGCGCGCGTTCGCTTGAGGTCTTCGACCGCGTGAAGCGGGGAACGGTGAATGGTGCGGTGATTCCGATCGAGAATTCCCTGGCAGGTTCGGTCGCCGAGCATTTCGATCTTCTTCTCAGCCGCGACGTTCATATCGTGCGCGAGTTTCGCCTGCGCATCGTGCACAACCTGATCGCGCTCCCAGGCGCCAGGCTTGGAGATGTCCGGCGCGTATTCTCGCATCCTGTAGCGCTCGATCAGTGCCGCGATCTGTTTGCTAAAAATCCGAAACTTGAGCCAATGCCGTTCTACGACACGGCGGGAAGCGTGAAGCACGTTGTCGCGGATGGCTTGCGCGATGCGGCGGGCATTGCCAGCCGGCGGGCCGCCGAAGTGTATGGGGGAAAAATTCTGAAGGCCGGCATCGAGGACGACAAGAAGAACTTCACCCGCTTCTTTCTCATCGAACGAGGAAAGATCGAACTAAAAAAGATCGAACTAAACAAGATCAAGCCGGCAAAGCCGCGGGCGGCGCGCAATCCAGACAAAGCGAAAGCGGAGAAGACTTCTTTGGCGTTCAGCTTGAAGAATGTTCCGGGCGCGCTGTTCAAGGCGCTCAGCGTTTTTGCTCTCCGCGACATCAGTTTGAGCAAGATCGAGTCGCGGCCCATGCGCGGGCGTCCCTGGGAATACGTGTTTTTTGTGGACCTGCTGCGCGGCGACGACGAAGACTCGCGACATGCCCTGCGGCATCTGAGCGAGGTCGCGGAACTGGTGAAGGTGCTGGGAATTTATCCCGAGGCGTGAGGCAGTGACCGGTGGTCAGTGGATAGCACCCGGTAACAGGTTACTTAATGACGCGACAAATGGTTGTCCAGTCTGACTCCGGGTCTGGTTATTTGTCACAACAGCCTGTGAGGCGGTGCACAGCGGGAACCCCACCTTCGGACTAGCCTGAAGGTGGGTCGTCATGGCCCGGAGCCAATTAAGGAGGGCTTGGTATGCGTCGTATTTCAGTAAGTGTTGTTATTTTGATGTGCGCTTTTATGTGTGTCTTTATGCTGAGCGCGTTGTCGGCGGCCGAGAATCAGATGGGAATTGCCGATAAGTATCGGGCGAATTTTCCCGAGCAGTTCCGGGTGGCGGATACCCTGCTGCCACAGGGAAACTACGAGATCGTTCACGTGATGGAAGGCGCGGACCACATCATGGTATTCCGGCAACTGGGCACCAAGAAACCGATTGAAGTGCGCGTAAAGTGCACGCTGGTTCCGTTGGGCGCAAAGGCCGATAAGGATCAGAAGATTTATCTCTTGAACGCGGCGAATGTGCGAGTTCTGCAAGAGATGGTGTTCAAAGGCGATTCCGCGAAGCACGTATTTTAAGTTGAGAGCATTAGAAAGTCGCTCGCTTGACCCGGGACGGGCAAATGGCGAGGCCCGTCCCCGGCAAGCACCCGCTCCGGCGGGGGCCGAATCCCTTCCGTGCCTTGCAAGAGACTAAAAAAAGATTATAGAATTCAACAACCTAGCACGAAAGCTGCATCTTTTTGGCATTTGACCTCATCCAAGGTTGAGTGGAACTCACTCAAGGGAAAATTATGAGCGATCCTATTTCTACCGAGCAAACTTATTATGAAACCACAGAGCGGTCGCTGCCCATTCTGCCGGTGCGCGACACGGTGCTCTTTCCCCATGCTGTGCTTCCGCTGACGGTCGGGCGGGAAAGCTCTGTGCAGTTGATTAACTCGCTCGGTGACGACAAGACCATCGTGGTGGTGGCGCAGCGCGAGGCGCGGGTGGACTCGCCGCAGCCGACCGATCTCTATTCCATCGGAACGCTGGCGGTGGTGCACAAAGTCGTCAAGATGCCGAATCAAAGCCTGTTTGTTTTTGCGGAAGGACTGGAGCGCGTGCGGCTGGCGGATTTCGCGCAGCTTACGCCGTTCATGCGCGCGCGCGTGACCGCGATTCCCGAGACGCTTCCGCCTAAGGATTCCGAGATTGAAGCCCTGCAGCGCAACGTGCTGACCCTGTTTCAGCAGATCGTGGCCGGTTCGCCCACGCTCTCGGACGAGCTTTCGACCGTGGCGATGAACATCGAAGAGCCGGGACGGCTGGTGGACTTTATCGCCTCTTCGCTGCCCTCGCTTTCGACGGCCGATAAGCAGGAGACGCTGGAGACGAGCGACGTCCGTGTGCGTCTGGAAAAAATCAATCAGCACCTGGCCAAAGAGCTGGAAGTGCAGCAACTGCGCAACAAGATCCAGTCGGAAGTCCAGGATCGTGTGCAGCAGACGCAGCGCGAATACTACTTGCGCGAGCAGATGAAGGCGATCCAAAAAGAATTAGGCGAGCAGGACGAAGGCCAGCGCGATACCGACGAACTGAAGCAGAAAATCGAATCCGCGGGCATGCCCGACGAAGTGAAGAAGGAAGCGCTGAAGGAACTTGGGCGGCTGGCGCGCATGTCGCCGATGGCGGCGGATTATTCGGTCACGCGAAACTACATCGAGTGGCTGGCGATCCTGCCCTGGGCCAAGACTTCAGGTGGAGAAATTGAAATCCCGAAGGCGAAAGAGATTCTCGACACCGATCACTACGACTTGCAGAAGGTAAAAGACCGCATCCTGGACTACTTGTCGGTGCGACGACTGAAGCCCAACATGAAAGGGCCGATTCTCTGTTTTGTCGGGCCTCCGGGCGTAGGCAAGACTTCGTTGGGCAAGTCCATCGCTCGCGCCCTGGGACGCAAGTTCGTGCGTCTGTCGCTCGGCGGAGTGCACGACGAAGCGGAAATCCGCGGCCACCGGCGCACCTACATAGGAGCCTTGCCCGGCCAGATCATTCAGGGCATACGGCGCGCCGAGACCAAAGATCCGGTCTTCATGCTCGACGAAATCGATAAGGTCGGACGCGATTTCCGCGGCGATCCGGCGTCGGCGTTGCTCGAAGCGCTCGATCCGGAGCAGAACGCCACTTTTCGCGACAACTACCTGGACGTGATGTTCGATTTATCCAAGGTGCTGTTCATTACCACCGCGAACATGCTCGATCCCATCGCCGAGCCACTGCGCGACCGCATGGAGATCATCGAGTTGCAGGGCTATACCGAGGAAGAGAAAGTTCACATCGCCTTCCAGTACCTGATTCCGCGGCAGATCGAGGAAAACGGAATCACCAAAGAGCAGATTGAATTTCCGGAAGAGACGGTCAGCCACGTGATCCGTCATTACACGCGTGAGGCGGGCGTACGAAACCTGGAACGCACCATTGGCACCATCTGCCGCAAGCAGGCGCGCCGGTTGGCGGAAGGGAAGACCGACAAGTTGGTGGTTACGAACGAGATTGTGCAGGAATTTCTGGGCGGCATCAAGGTCCGCAGCGAGGGCGAAATTGCCGAGCGCACCAAACGCCCTGGGGTGGTGGTGGGACTGGCGTGGACGCCCTCGGGCGGTGACGTGCTGTTTGTCGAAGCCAATCAGATGAAAGGCAAAGGCGGACTGACCATCACCGGACAGATTCAGGACGTGATGCGCGAGTCCATGCAGGCCGGGTTAAGTTGGGTGCGTTCGAACGCGAAGCAGTTCGGCATCGACGAAGATTTCTTCACCAACCATGACATCCACATTCACGTGCCGGCGGGAGCGATCCCGAAGGACGGTCCCTCGGCGGGCGTCACCATCGTGACCGCGCTGGTGTCGTTGCTCACATCCAAGCAGGTGCGCCCGCTGACGGCGATGACGGGCGAGATCACGCTGAGCGGGAACGTGCTGCCGGTCGGCGGTATCAAGGAGAAAGTTCTGGCCGCCAAACGCGCTGGCGTGCATGACGTGATCCTGCCGGCGGAGAACAAGACCAACGTCGAGGAAGACTTGACGCCCGAGCAGTTGACGGGATTGACCCCGCACTACGTGAAGACCATCGACGAGGTGCTGGAGTTTGCGCTGCCCACTTCGCCGCGCGAGGAAGTCCAGGACGCCGAGGAGCGCGAGAAAGTCCTGAGCAGCAGCTAAGACCAGTCGCTGGTCGTTAGTCGTCAGCTCTCAGTTCCCGGTCCTCAGTTGCGGGCCACCCTATCCAGATTGTCATCGAGCGGAGCAGGAACTTCACGAAGTGACGTCCCTGCGGAGTCGAAGGTCCCCTACGCCCTTTCACGCATAAGCGAAGCATCTAGGGAGTTCTCCCCGCGAATAGCGATTCGTGGCCATCACGGTAATCGTGTCGGGGTGCCCCAGGTCTCGCGCATTTCGAGATCTGGGATTCCACGGCCGCGTGGAGTTGGGGATTCTCCGCAACCCGAATCCAGCTTGTCATCCTGAACGGACCAGGAACTTCACGAAGTGAAGTCCCTGCGGAGTCGAAGGACCCCTACACCCTTTCACGCATAAGCGAAGCGTCAGGGAGTTCTCCCCGCGCACGGCGATTCGTGGCCATCATGGTATCGTGTCGGGTGCCCCAGGTCTCGCGCATTTCGAGACCTGGGATTCCACGGCCGCGTGGAGCTGGGGATTTTCCGCAACCCGAGAAGGCCGCTCGCCAAGACGACACAGAGCGCGGGAACTCCGAGCGAAGAGCGAACAGAGATTTTGATAGTGGCTCAGTTTGCGAAACCGTTAACCACCAAGGCCACGAAGGCACACGAAGGAAATATCCGAGACCGAAGGCCTTAGTGATACTTTGTGTCCCTGGTGGTTCAGCCTCTTCTCGTCTGCATCGCGAAACTGAGCCACTATCCATTTCTCAAGCTTGACCTGGCAACGAAAACCACGGCGTTAGGAGCACCCGGCTCTTGGTGATTTCGCGCAAAGAGACGACAATGGTTCGTCAACCATGGGAGCCAGTCCTAATCCGAAGCCCAGTCCGAAGCCCGCGAGCCCCAAGCCTAAGCTCGGCCTCCGCGCCTGGATGGAGCGGGTGCTGGTGGAGTGCGATCGGGCGGCTGCGGGGTTCGCGGCTGATCCGGTACACGATCTTCGAGTGGCGCTCCGGCGCTGCCGTTCTCTGGCCGATGGATTGATGGCGATCGATCCCGATCCTTCCTGGAAGGAGATGAAGAAGGCGGGGAAGAAGCTTTTCCGGGCGCTGGGCGAGTTGCGTGACATGCAGGTGCTGGAGGAGTGGATCCTGAAACTCGGCGCCCCCAGCGACTCGGCCGCGGCGGGAGACACACGCACCCTCGCGCAAAGAACGCGCAAGGATGGGGCACCCTCGGGCAATTCAAATTCGAGCGATCTAAGTTCTGACGATCCGGGTTCTGACGATCCAGGTTCGAGCGATCCGGTCGTGGTGAGGCTGCTCGATCATGTGCATGCGCGCGAAGCCGAATGCAAGCAGCATGCTTTCAAAGATTTCAATCAGTTTGACCGCAAGCAATGGCGGCAGTGGAGCCGGACTCTGCCGCAGCGCGCGGCGCGAGTGCGTCCGGGAAGCGCGGTGTATCTGCATCTGGCGCTCGAAAAGTGGACGGCCGCTTACGATCTGCACAAACACGCGCTGCGGACGCGGTCGCAGGTGGGCTGGCACCAGCTGCGCATCGGCATTAAGCGTTTCCGATACACGGTGGAGAACTTTCTGCCGCGCCAACACGCGCTGTGGGGCGGCGAGCTGAAAGAACTGCAGGATCTGTTGGGAGAAGTGCACGATCTGGATGTGCTGTGGGCCACGGCCCTCGAGAGCGATGTGAGTATGTTTCCCGACGTGGAGAGCCGCAGCCGCTGGCGGGAGAAGTTGGAGGTGGAGCGCGGCAAGAGAATCGAGCGCTATCGCGAGAAGATGGTGGGCCGCGAGTCGCTGTGGCGCGTGTGGCGGGCGGAGTTGCTGTCGGGTCCGCGGTTGCGCGCGGCGGCGATGAGCCGTCTTCGAGTATGGGCGGAGTATCTGGATCCCGACTTTCCGCATTCAGAGCGCGTCGCCCATCTCGCGCTTCTTTTATATGACGGGCTGAACGATGCTGGGCTGCTGGCGACGAGCGCGGCGGCGCACGACTCCGATCGCGACTCGCGCGCGGTGCTGCAGGCAGCGGCGTTCATGCATGACGTCGGCAAAGCCAGGGGCGCGGAAAACCATCAAAAGAATTCTTATCGCATGATCCGCGGGATGGCGCGGCCTCTGGGATGGAGTGCGCGAGAACTGGAAATGGCGGCGGTGGTGGCGCGCTATCATCGCGGGGTGTTGCCGCGTCCGCGGGGAAAGACCATGCAACTGCTGGATCTGGCGGATCGGCGGGTCGCTATGGAGTTGGCCGGCATTCTGCGGCTGGCTAACGCGCTGGACGCACGGAAGGGGCGCGAAAACGAGAACTCTCCGCGGATCGAGGTTAGTTTGCAGGACCGGCTCATAGTGGTGCGGGCGGCGGGATACTCGGCCCTGGACGATTCGGCGGAAGATATCGCCGCGGCGCGACATTTGCTGGAAACCGTGCTGCATAGGCCGGTGCTGGTGCGGACGTTGCGGAACTTAGTGGGAGACAACAGATCCACACGGCCCCTAAAGGGGCGATCGATAGCAGGCGGTTTGCGGCATCGCTAAAGCGATGCCCAGATACGAAGCGAGTTCCTTCCGGAAGCTGCTCGAAGCTACTCTGACACTTTTCAGAAGGGAGTTCCCCTTTCAAACTTCTTGTGTGACCCATGCAAAACTGGTTTCGATGGCGGTGCGGTGGTTGCGGCACTATCGCTGTGGAGTGGTGCTGAGCGAGCAGGCTTGCGTCAGCGGCGAGATGCCGGACGCCATTGGCTGGAAACGGGCGTGTCATTCGGTGCTGGTCGAGAGCAAGGTGTCGCACGCGGATTTCCTGGCCGATCGCGACAAGCCCTTCCGGCAAAAGCCGGAGATGGGCGTTGGATGCGAGCGATATTACCTGGCGCCGCGGGGGTTGATACGGACTGAGGAACTTCCTGCGGAATGGGGACTGCTGGAAGTGTGCGGGCGCGAGATCGAGCGGGTGAAGGCGTCGGCGAAGAACCTGCGTTCCGAGATCGGGTTCCAGAACGAGATGAATCTTCTGCTTGCGAGTTTGCGGCGGGTGGAAATCCGCATAGAGCCCGAGAGCATCACCGATTTCCTCAAGTGGAAGAATCGCATGGCGGAGTACAACCGGGGCAGGTTGCCGGAAGGACTGGTGGCCACGGAAGAGGAAGCCAACGGATTTCTGCTGGAAACGGCTGGCGACTGAGATTGACGGCCACCGGGCGTCCGATTTCCCGCGAAGACACGGCTTGCCGCGTCTCTCCAGAGTATTCTCTGAGCAAAAAAATGAAACCGGGTGGTTAGGCCCGGTTTCGGGAGCGTCGGTTGTGATGCGGTTACATCTTCCGGCGCTGGCTGGCTAGGAGATTTGCGCGGGCGCAGTTCACGTCCGCTTGTGCGTCTCGCGCCAGCAAAGTGTTCAAAAGGAGCGCGGAGACAATCGTTGGGGAAGCAGCAAGTATGTGACCAGTGTCGCATGCCGTACGATGATGGCAGTTTGTCGATGCAGGCGGAAGAAAATGAATGTTTTAGCGGATGTGTCGACGCGGCGGTTTTAGGGCTGCTCGCCCGCGAGTGTTCAAAGTATTGCACAGTTCATATGCATGGGGCGGCGCCCGATCCGTCTATCGGCGAGAGCCACAAGACTGTATAATCCTTGCAGAAGACGGTTTCCAGCCACGCCAGCCTGTGGGAACGAGTCCGCTTTTTTGGGTGCAAGTATTTATGATGGCGAACGGGAATCGGGTGGCACCGGAAGACAAGCAGACTCAGGAAATCAAGAAACCCTACAACAAACCAGCATTCCGATTCGAGCGTGAGTTTGAGACGCAAGCGCTGAGTTGCGGAAAAGTTCAAAGTGTGATGGCGCAGTGCCATCGTAACCGCAAGACTTCTTAGCAAGGCTGCAGGCCCGCTTGTCAGACTAAGGCGTCGCCGCATTTCGCGCAGACATGATCGTCCCTTTACTAATTAATGCCGACGACTGCAACGCTCGCACCGCATGCCCTTCTATGCACGACGTTCCACAAGCCCAAAGGGGAACTCTCCAAGATTCAGCGACGACTCTCCTCGTAGTGGGGCAGAAACCATCCATTACCCCGGTGATCTATCGGGTCTCTCTCAGTCTGTGCGATGCTGATCGCGTTCTAGCGCACGGTGCCCGTGCGCGTCGTCGTCGACAATGCGATGAAGGAGTCGTAACCGCCAGCGGTCAACTCGTCTCCGTTGCGCGTCGTGTTTCTCTGACAACTCCCGGGAGCTGAATATGAAACGTGTTGTCCTAGGTATTGTGTTCACGTTGACTGCGCAGGCGCTCGTGGGCCAGACCGCGCCGCACGTTCACCTGGGAATTGTTTCGGATTGGACGCAGCATCATGTCCTCTACCCGGATTCGAAAGACGATTCCGCGATGGCCCGGATCCGAAGAGATCCCCGCTGGGTGCAGAATTGGTATCTCCGCCATCGCGAGGTCTGGTGGCCGAAACGCCCTCCCGTGCCCCGCAAGGGCAGCCGCAGAGACTGGAGCGTGCCTCTGGGGGTGCCCGGGTTTGGGCCGCTGTGCGACTTTACATTCGCCATTGGTAGCATGACGGGGTATGGCAGCGTCGACACAACAGAAATTGCCTATAATGAGCCCTTCGGCAATGTCGGCGGGCTCCTCGGCACCGGCGGCACCCTCACGGTGACTGGCAGCAATGAGATTGGCACATACCCACTGTATCCAGGTGGGCCAGCCACGATATCTAGCCCAAGCGGGCAGTTCGAGTACGATAATGTTTTCCTGCCCTCGAGCGACCCTCAGATTGATACTGTCGGTGGGCCTCTCTTCCGCGGCGACGGGCTGGAGATCAACTTGTGGGCCACCGCTCCCGATAACTACACATTTTATGATTTCGATGGTACTAGTTATACCAACATCGGTAACAACGGATCATTCACCTTAAACGTCGATCCGGGCGGGGGCCAGACTTACCCCGCTAAGTTTGTATTTGACGTGACCGCGGCCCCAAGCTGTACGAACGACTTCGTGGCGATCGGCCTCCCGGCAACCCCCAAGTCGGGCGGTCAAGCCAATATCATCGGAGTGAACAACCTCTATAGCGGCAGCGCCGGTGCGCTGTGTTCGAGCGGGCCGAAAGTGATGTTCGCCTATGCCTCAGGCACCGGGCAGGTGCCGGCACCCGTGGTCATCTCGCAGAGTGGGAAACAGATTGCCTACGTTGAGAATCTCACTACGGGCAGCTCCTACTTCCACGTCATGACCATTGGCACCATGGGAACCAACGGGGCTAGCGCGACCGCGGCAGTCGTGCCCGGCAGTGCCGGGGGGAACAACGCCCTGGACCAGAGAGTGCTCCTTTCGCCGGACGGCGGCACCACCAACCAAAGCTCCACGAATTCCATTTTCGTCGTTTTCACATCCAACGATGACGACGATTTCGCCTATGTTACTACCTATAGCATGGCTGGGAGTGGCTCCGGCTACCTCTATAAGATCACCAACGTATTCAACGGCAGCGCAGTCCCAACGATCGCTTGGAGCGTGCCCATTGATGCAGTTCCGTCAACTCCCGTGTACGACTCGGTATCGAACAAAGTCTTTTTTACGGATAGCAAAGGTCGTATCGATTATGTGACGGACATTGGCACGTCACCGCCGGTTGTGTATAGCACGGTCTTGGCTGGCGGAGCCACGTCCGAGAATCCAGTAACCGTCGATAGTACTAATCAGATGGTTTACGCTTCCTTCACCTCCAACGGGACCAACGCCGTGGTGGTGCAAGTCCCCACGAATATGGCGAGCGCCGTCTCCGTAGCCGTGGGCACCGAGAGCACGATCTACACAGGACCGTACGACCCGGACTTTAACAACGCCTGGTATACCGGAACAGGGACACCGCTCATGTACGTCGCCGGAACGGGCACCGGGACGCTTCCGACCCTCTACAGCGTCGGGTTCAACGGCAGTGGCGTGATGAACAGCAGCGCCAACACTACAACGGCGGCTCTGGCCACCGGAATGGCGGACTCGTCGCCGCTTACGGAGTTTTACAACGCTGCGCTCGGGAAGGACTACCTTTTCGTGGGGGTCACGGACAATTGCATAGCTACCACCGGCGGCGGAACTGCCGGCTGCGTCATGAGCCTGGATATCACCGGCGGCTTTCCAACCGTCAATGCCAACAGCACCGCGCTGCCCGCCGCTGGCGGGACAAGCGGCATCGTAGTGGATAACAACAGCAGTCTCACCGGAGCTTCGAGCATTTACTACGCGACCAAGACCGGGGCGGCCCTGGTCAAAGCCACGCAATCCGGGCTGAACTGATTCGAGTGCGCGGCGGCTGCCCGTGCCGCGCACTCGCCGAGCCATTCACCACGACGGCCTGGTGTGGCGTCCCTTGAAAGAGGTGCGGAACTTCGTTTGCTCGCGCCAGGGCAAAGGCTACATTTCCCGCCGGCCTTCCATGGCCTTCAGCATGGTGACTTCGTCGGTGTATTCGATGTCGCTGCCGACTGGAATTCCCATCGCGATGCGGGTGACGCGCAGCCCCTGGCGCTTCAGTTGCTGGGAGAGGTAAGTGGCGGTGGCTTCGCCCTCGACCGTGGGATTGGTGGCCAGGATGACTTCTTCGATCTCGCCGCCGCTGACGCGGGTGATCAGGTTCGCGATGCGCAACTGTTCCGGACCCACTCCGTGCAATGGCGAGATCGAGCCGTGGAGCACGTGGTAGACGCCATTGAAATGGCGCGTCTTCTCGATGGCGGCGATGTTGGTCGGTTCTTCCACCACGCAGACGAGTTTTTGATTGCGGGTGGGACTGGTGCAGTATTCGCAGGGATCGACGTCGGTGATGTTGTTGCAGATCGAGCACAGACGCAGCTTGGCCTTAACGTCGCGAACGGCGGAGGCTAGAGCTTCGGCGTCATCCTCGCTCGACCGCAGAATATGAAAGGCGAGGCGCTGGGCGCTCTTGCTGCCGATTCCAGGCAGCTTCTTGAGTTCGTCGATGAGGCGGGTCATCGGTTCGGCAAAACGAGACATAGAATTTGTGATTGGTGATTTGTAATTGGTAATCCAAAACCAAACGGCGAGGGCTGGCTTTTCAATTACCAATTACAAATCGCAAATTACAAATTCATCCCGAGTCCGCCGAGCATTCCGCCGAGGCTCGATTGCATGGCCTGATCGACTTTGCGGCTGGCTTCGTTGAGTGCGGCCATCACCAGGTCCTGCAGCATTTCTACGTCTCCGGCTTTGACTGCTTCGGGGTCGATCTTGATCGCCAGGAGCTGCTTGCGGCCGTCCATTTTGACGGTGACGGAGCCGCCTCCGGCGGTGGCTTCGACCACGGTCTGCTCCATCTTCTTCTGCAGCGTCTCGTACTGCTGCTTGGCCTGCGACATGAGTTCCTGCAAATTGAATCCAGACATAAGAGAATTTGTAATTGGTGATTTGTAATTTGTAATGTCAAACCTTGGGCCGACGCAAGCCAGCCAGAAGCTTAGGACGCTTCGCGACTCTTTCTAATTGCGACCGGCTCGACAGCGGCCACACCTCGAAGTCGCCAGCTTCCTTGAATTGCTCCTGTTGCTTCTTCGCCCACCGTCCTAAGGTCAGGATATTCATTAGCAAGTTCCAGAGCATGTCCCTAATCCGGAGAGACACGTCAGGCCAGTAGTACTCTTCGTCGGAGTGTAGAAACGCTATACATCGAGCAACGGTTCTCCGGTCTTTCGAGCGAGGAAGAAGCCTGTTACCGACATAGTGTTTCTTCAGATCGCTATACAGGGACCATGCCTGCAGCTTAACGGCCGCAGCACCCTTGTCTCGCCAATCGACGGCGACAGCGTCGAGATCGTCGTTTGTAATGCGGCCGGATGCATACTGGCGGAAGGCCTCCGCCAGTCTGTTTCGCGAATCTCGATCAATCATCTGTTTGACCTCCAGCGCAATTGCGAGCTTCGTGCAATCTTGTGCCGTGGGTTTTTCAATTACAAATTACAAATTACCAAATTACAAATTGGTTTCATCCTTTCTCCCGATAATCGATCACGGTGCGGATTTCGGCTCCGAACCTTTCTTTCATGCGTTGCACGATTGGGTCTTGTTCGGCGCGGATGCGCGCGCTTCCGTTGGATGTCGCTGTCGATATCGATGCGCGGCGTGGCGCGGTTGCCGATGGCTGTGCTCCGCCGGGCTCGACTTGCATCTTGATCGGTCTTCCGGCCAGACCGCTGGCGGCGGCGCTGGCAACGCGGCGCGCTTCCGAGGTGATTGACATTTCGATCATCGTGGCGGAAGCGGCTGCTCTTGCGATCAGCGCATTTCCGTTCAATGTCCACTCTGCGTTTTCCAGCAGCGAGACCAGCATGGGTTGATCGCCCAGCGCGTCGAGAACGGCGTTGCGAAGAGACTCGGCGGTGGCTTGAGATGGGGCAAGCCCCGTCTCGACCGTGATAGCCGTTTCGTAACGTGGGTCTGGGGAGATCTCTGCGACGGCGGGCGCGGCCGACCCCATGACTACCAGGTTCGCGCTTGATCCGCTCGTTCCAGCCGCAGCCTCGGCTTTGGGAGTGCCTTTGCGCGCGGAGTCGGCTGCGAAGGGCGAGACTGAATTCGGTCTTGCCGATGTTGGCGGCTCGTTGCGCCGGGCTTCCGTGGGGGAAGCAAGGACCGGCCTCGGCGCGGTTCGCGCTGGGAGGGAACTGGATGCCGCCGCATCGCTCAGCAACTGCTCGATGGGCAGCAGACGCTGGGCGTGCGCCATTTTCAGCAGTCCCAGTTCGAGGTGGAAGCGCTGCTCCTGACGGTATCCGAGTTCTCCGTGGGTGCGCAGCATGATCTGCAGATGCCGCGTCAGGTCTTCTTCGCTGAACAGGTCGGCGATGCGGCCCGCACGGGCTCGCTCGTCGGACGAAACCTGCAGCAGCGGCGAGTCTTTGCCCGCGATCTTCGCCACCGTGACATTTCTCAGGAAGCGCACTAGCTGACGCGCGAAGTGGGTGGGACTGTGGCCTTCGCCGATCAGTTCGTCGACCAGCACCAGGATTTTTTCACTAGAACCTTCCGCGACCGCTTGCATCACGGTTTCGAGCGCCGCTGCGGGAGCGGAACCGATCAGGCTGCGGACGGCGTCGGCGGTCAGGCGGTCGGAAGTGGAGGCGATGGCTTGGTCGAGGATGGAGAGTGCGTCGCGCATCGAGCCGTCGCCAGCTTCGGCCAGCAGGGCGAGCGCATCCTCGTCGGCGGGGATGTTTTCTTTGGCCACGATGTCGCGGAGCTGACCCATGATGTCGTCGAACTTCATGGCGCGATAACTGAAGTGCTGGCAGCGCGAGCGGATGGTCTGGGGAATATCCTCGGGCTGCGTGGTGGCCATCATGAAGATGACGTGGCTGGGAGGCTCCTCCAGCGTCTTGAGAAGGGCGTTGAAGGCCGCGTCGGTGATCTGATGGGCTTCGTCGAGAATATAAATCTTGAAACGATCGCGGGCGGGACGGTAGCGCGCGGCTTCGCGCAATTCGCGGATTTCATCGATGCCGCGATTGGTGGCCGCGTCGATTTCAATCACGTCCACGGAGTTGCCGTTGCGAATCTCAGTGCAGGAATCGCAAACGCCGCAGGGCTCGGCGACTGGCTTTTCCGACGAGCGGCAGTTCAGGGCCATGGCTAGAATGCGGGCAACCGTCGTCTTGCCGATGCCGCGATGGCCGCTGAAGATATAGCCGTGCGCGATGCGGTCCTGCGCGATCGCGTTTTGCAGGGTACGGGTAACGTGTTCCTGGCCGATGACGTCGGAGAATTTCTGCGGCCGGTATTTGCGCGCCAGGACCTGATAGCTCATGCGAATCCATGATTATACAGTCTCACGCGAGTACCGCTTCGGGCCGCGAGCTTCGGGCTTCGAGCGAGCCGTGTGCCCTCGCAACTCGTGGCTCGCAGCCCTGCCGCTTGCGCGGCTGCGTCCAGCGGGGTTACGCTCTTGAAGCGCATTTACTGCGATAGTGGGGGGAATCGCCTATGCAACTGAGAATGAGCACGCGACAGGTGGCGGGCGTGCTGGTGTTGGATTGCAGCGGTCGAGTACTGTTCGGCGAAGAATCGGCCAGCCTGCGCGACACGGTCAAGAAACTGCTGGACCAGAGCCCGAAGCTGGTGATGAATCTGCGCGAAGTGAATTACATCGATAGCGGCGGCCTGGGAACGCTGGTTTCGCTTTACACGACGGCCCGCAACGCGGGCGGCGCAATGAAACTGGCGAGCGTGAGCCGGAACGTGGGCGACCTTCTCCAACTCACCAAGCTGCATACTATTTTTGAAGTGTTCGAGGACACAGAAGCGGCGGCTCAGTCGTTCAAGAGGGATGCAGCTTAGCGGGCCGAGGGAAGAGGCGATTTTGGATGTCGAGCCCCGGAAGAGTGTTGCGGGAGAACTCGGTCGTCCCTCCGGGACTTGAAATCACTATCTTCCACTTTTCCCAGCGCTGAAGCGCTGGGCTAAGCTGGGTCGCCTTTTCGGGGCTGGATTTTCCTGCGCTTCGTTCCATAGGATTGCCCGAAAGTTGGTTCGCACGCATACGCTGAAGGGGCGGCTGATTTCGAGGAATTTCCGGTATCGCTAAAGCGATACTCTGATGCGAATCCGGCTGCGATTAATTGAGGTCGTTCAGTACCAGCGGAGTCGGGGACATTCCGTTATTGCCGCCTGCGTTGTCCAGGAGCACCAGAGTGGTAATCGATCCGTTCGCCGGCCACGCGGCGGTGGGGGCATAGGTAGCAATTGGCGTCTTGTTCCCGTTTACGGTCACGATCATCCAATAGCCAGTGGCGAGGAAGGGAAGGTTTTGGTAGGTGGTCGCCTGCCCGTTGCCGAGGTGGGGAACCTGAGCTGCGTAATTGGTGATGTCCGTGGTGCCGGAGGGGACGAAATAAACATCGGCCCCGTTCGTGGGTCCGCTGGGCGATGCGTTGATGACGCGGAATTCGACGTAGCCCGTCGTCGGCGGGGTGTTGAAGTCCTCGAACGCCTCGGCGATGGCTTCGGTGCTGTATCCATCCAACACAACGGTGTATGGCGTGGCGCCGATCAAATTGGCATCGATATTTGCGGGGACGATCGCGCCGCTGTTCGTGCTGGTGTTGCCGGTAGTAAACGCTTCGATCGGGATACTGCCCGAAGCTACATTCGTGTAGGCGGCGGGGGTCGAGGGGGTTGGCGAAACTGCGTCGAATGCCATGTCGGTGACGATCTTCGATCCGTTGAAATAGACATCCAGGTTATTGGGCGCGTCGGGGACGGCATTGATCACGCGAACCTGCGATTGATTCGTTGATCCGCAACTGGTAGCGACGATGCTCAAGGCGGCAAGGGCCAACGTAAGCGGCAGGGCCTTCAACAAGCGGGACAATTCATTATTCTCCAAAAGGCAGTTTGGCGGTGAACGAGAAGGTTTGTCAACAGCTTGTAAGAGTTGTTCGCTGGGGCTCGGTGAGGCCCGGTTCCTTTTCTCGCAGGGTTGCAGCGGCGCGCATAGTTGGCGCAGGTGCGGTTCGCCCGCGATTAATCGATGTCCTGCAACACCAGCGGAGTCGGATTCATTCCGTTACCGGACTGGTTGTCATAGAGCACCACGGTGAAAATCGCACCGGTTGGCGGATCGTAGGTTTGGCTAAGGAGTGGCGTTGTGGAACCGTGCAACGTAACGACCACTGAGACACCGGTGGTGCCTGGATAGGTAAGGGACTGGTAGCTACTACCCTGCGTCTGGGCAAGGCCAGAAATCTGGGGGATGACGCTGCCGCCGATGTTCGTGTTGGGAGGGATTATGTAAACGTCCACACTGCCGGCTGTGGTATACGATGCGTTGATGACGCGGAATTCCACGTAGCCCGTCGTCGGCACTGTGTTGTTGTCCTGGACAACAAAGGCAGTAGCGTTGTTGGTGCCGCTTAGAGATCCATACAGAACCACCGTGTAGTCATTGGAGCCGCCGAGGGGAGAGGTAATGGGGTTGGCCCCAAAAATGGGACTAGTGGTGCTGCCCGCTACGTATGCCTGGATCCCAACGGTGCCCGACGCTACACTGAGGTATTGCGCGGGGGGGGTGGTCGGCTGAACATTGCCGAAGGATATGCTGCTCACAACCTTGGTTGAGTTGAAATCGACATCCAAGTCGGAGTTGGGTATGGCATTGACCACACGAATATGCGCTTGATTCGAGCCACAGCCGGTGGCAATGAGGCTCAGGGCGGCAATCGCCAACATAATGGGCAGGGCTTTCAACAATCGAAACATGTTATCGATTCTCCAGAAGGCAGTTTTGTGGCTTAAAACATTGGGATGCACATATCGTAACCGCTGGTTTTATGGGCATGTGTAAATTTTTGTATTGGAGAATCTAGGTTACCATGATTTTCCCGTGAGCATTGTCTGCGAGGTCCGGCAGATCTTGTCCAGAAAGTATTGATTTGTGAAGCGGCGATTCCAATCTTCTACGTCGAAGGCCGGGAGAAAAACGCCGGAGGATAGGCGGGCGCGCGTCGTGCGCTGCATACGGGACTTGCCGGCGGGAACGGTGTCGAGCTACGGAGCAATCGCGCGCGCTGCGGGTTGGCCCGGAGCTGCCCGTCAAGTGGTGCGGGTCCTGCAACAAGTTCCCGGATTGCCCTGGCACCGTGTGGTCGGCGCGGGCGGGGCCATCAAGCTGGGCGGAGAAAATGCGGCGGAGCAAAGATTCCGCCTGCGCATGGAAGGCGTTGCCTTTCGTGGGGCGCGCGTGGATATGAAGCGGCACGAGTTTCACTGGAAGCAGTTGTCGGTTGCCAGCTTCAAGTTGCCAGTACCTCGTACCCGGTCGCGGCGGCCCTGAACACTGGCAACTGGGTACTGGGTACTGGCAACTGATCTACAACGGCAGGTTTCCCTCCAGCAAGTCGTAGAGGCGGTTCGCCGGAACTCGCAATCCGATATAAAAACTTCCGAACAATGCATAGACGGCGCTGACTTGGTCGAAGCGCATCTCGTAGATGAGCTTCTTGAAAACCAGGGGATCGTCGGCGAAGAGGTCGACGCCCCACTCCCAATCATCAAACCCAATGGAGCCGGTGATGATCTGCTTCACCTCTCCGGCATAGCGGCGTCCGACCAGGCCGTGCTCGTTCATCTGGCGCTGGCGTTCTTCCATGGGAAGGGTGTACCAGTTCTTGTCTTCGCCGCGGCGGCGATCCATGGGATAAAAACAGAGGTAACGGTTCGGCGGTATGGTGGGAAAGAGGCGCGGCTTCATCGCTTCTTTCTGGCGCGCGATTATTTCCTGGATGGCGCGGTTCCATGCTTCCGAGTGCGGCTCCACTCCCTCATCGGCTAGCGCCTTGTAGGTCTTCAGCGTCGATTCGTAGAGACCCAGCTCAATCACCGATAAATAGGAGGTCGCGGGCTCGAGGAAGTCGTTGAGCCGGAGGCGCGCCACGTCGAGCTCGGCCTGATTGAGCTGGTCGAAGCTGTTGCGGAAGTGGACCAGCATCAGGTCACCTTTGTGTCCCAGCAGCGAGAACAGCGCAGACTGGCCGTCGGACTTGGCTTCCATCTCGGCCAGCAGCAGCGCGGCTTGGTTCGCAATCTCGCGACGGTCGTTGTCGGGAAGGGCGCGCCACGCGGTCCGGCGGAAGCGCATCATCTGGTGAAGCGTGGCGAAACCTTCCAGCGTCAGCGGCACGGCGGGGAGAGTTGCGGGATGATTTGGATGCATGGATTTGTGGTTGTCCTTGTCTGCAGCAGTTATTGTAATCAATCGGGTCATCTGACCATCGGGTCATCGGGCCATCGAGAGTCAAAGGCATCACCCGATGCCTAACCCCGGGTATCCTCCCTGCCACGGGGCGCGGATTGCCCGAGTGTACGCCGGTGTGCTACAAGCAGCTTATGCGCAAATGGATGAATGATCGTTTAAAGCGCCGCAAAAAGGCCGGAGATGGCGCCAGCAAGGAACCGACCAAGGCACCCGAGCCCTTGCAGCCAAAATACTATGACAACGAGCCCGCTGCGGCGGAGGAAGTTCGCGCGGAAGTCCCAGTCGTAGTTCCTGCCATCGAATCGCGCGGGGAGTCGCGCGGCCCGTCGAAGCCGGAGCCTGAGTCGGCGCTGGACTCGGTACCGGTTGCGGCAGGTGGGGCGGTGGCCGCGAAACCACGCACGTCGCGCCGTCGTCGCGGCCGCGGAGGCCGGGGCGGATCTCGTCAGCGGCCGGCAGTTGCTACGCCTGCACCCGTGGTCGCAACCGAACCATCGGCGGCCGTAACCTCCACGGCCGAAGCCACCGCCCCGGAAGCAGCGGTTGCCCCGCAGTTGCCGGCGGAAGTTGCGCCTCAAACTGCGCCGGCCGAAGCGGCGCCGGTTCCAGTTGCGCCAGCCCCGGCGCGCGCCAGCAAGGGAACGGTCGTGCTGGCCATTGGGCTGCCGGGGTCGGGCAAGAGTTCGTGGTTCAAGCGGCACAACATTCATCCGCTTTCTAGCGATCTGCTGCGCGAACTGCTTTTCGATGACGCGCAGGAGCAGCGCTTTCAGGATCTCGTGTTTTCGAACCTGCGATCCATGCTGAAGGCGAGGCTGATTGCCCGCCGTCCGATGAACTATGTGGATGCGACGAACCTTACGCCGCACGACCGCCACAGCTGGATCAAACTGGCCAAGGATTACGGCTACGATGTGCAGGGATTGTTCTTCGATGTCCCGCTGGAGATTTGCATGGAACGACACCAACGGCGCGGCCGCTCGATCCCAGAAGAGATCATGCGCAAGATGGCGGGCAAGTTGAAGGCCCCGACGTTCGAGGAGGGTTTCTCGAAGATCACGGTGGTGCGGGTGAAGCAGAAAGAGGATGCGCCGGAATCGTAGAAAGTGGAGAGTCGGGCGTCCTCGCCCGACTGGACGGGCGAGACGCCCGTCCCTCCACCGTCGATGTTAGCCCTTCAGGTAGGGCAGGAGCTCTCGAAAGGCGGGCGCGCCCGAGGAACGCAGCAGTTCGTAGGTCATCATCTCGGCCGAGGAAAGAATAGTGCCTGCGGCGCGCATGCGATCCAGGCCAATGCGCCAGTTTAGTTCTGTCCGCGAACTGACGGCATCGGAAGCCACGTGCACCAGATATCCTTCCCTTAGCGCTCCCAGCGCAGTTTGCATCACGCAGATGTGTGTTTCCATGCCGCACAGAAGTACGGTCGTCCGTTGTCCCGGTAAGCGCTTCAGCAAGGAGCAGAAAACTTCGCTGCCGAAGCAGGAGAACATCTGCTTGTCGATGGGCGGAGCGTTCGGCAGCATGGACGCGATGTCGGGCACGGTGTTGCCCAAACCCTTCGCGTATTGTGTCGTCACCAGCGCGGGAATCTTCAGGATTCCAGCCAGGCGAATGAGTAACTGTACGTTTCGCACGAGCCGTTCTTTTTCCCAGATCGGCGGCAGCAATTTTTCCTGCATGTCGACGACGATGAGAGCGCATTGCTCGGCCGCAAGTGGACGGCGCGCCATCTCGGCGTAGTCGCTATCAGTTGGGATTGTTCCTGACAAAGTTTGAGGGAGAGTTCCGCTGCTGGACATGGTAACTCCTGGCACCGCTGCCAGAGATTCTAACGCGACTCTCACTTGATTGTTCCTGCCGCCGATCCGAGGTTGCGGGTGGAGAGCCGGCGCGTCCCCGCCGGCGGACGGGCGAGACGCCCGTCCCTCCACTGAGCGGCAAGGCGCGTCGTTTTGCAGTCTCCGCAAAATGATTTAGAATTCTTCAGTACAGCCTCGTCGTTCAACGGTAGGACATCTGCCTCTGGAGCAGAGTATCGGGGTTCGAATCCCTGCGAGGCTGCCAGCCTTTTCAGCGCGGCAATTTGCTCCTGCTACGCCCTGCGGAGCTTGACCCTCTTTAAGAAGAGGCCCCCCACGGAATACGGCTCTCAATTCAGCGGCGATTGTGACGGGTCGGTCAGAGCGATCAATTTTCCAAGCGGATAGTCTTGTTGGGTAAGAGGAGACGCGGGCTCAGGGTTGACGATAGTCAGCACCTCACCGCTGAGGACTCCCCGGATGACCAGGCAGTCACCGTCGATGGCGACGACCCGGTATCTCTCGTCGAAGATTGACATCCTCTCTGCCATGGAATAATTGGATGCGCAACTTCATATCGGCGATTCTTGACTTGCTGGCGCACGCCGAGGGAAACGGGTTCTGCAATCTTCTAGAATAGTGAGTGGTTGTGAACGATATGCTCACAAATTGATCAGTTACTCCCCGGACAATTCTGCATCCAGTTTCTGACCGGAGAACGCGGATCAAGCTTTGGCCCGTCCTGCATCTCGCTGCGATGAGCGCCGCGTTTCGGCGCCATCCAGGTAGCAGTCTTGTTGGAGATGGCGCGAGTGCGCGGAAACGACGGCGTAGGGTAGACCCAGAAAACGCTTGGCAACGATTCCGGTCACTTCGAGGCCATTGAAGTGTTCCGGCCCTACCCTGCCTAGAATCCGATGCAGTGCGTGCTGGATTTTCTTCGCCCCGAGGGCGCCAAAAAACACCACTTTCACTTCCGACGCGATAAAAAAGAAATTCCATCCGGCGGCGCGAATCTTGCGATCGAGAGCGAGGGCTCCGGGTGTCTTGATCATGCTCCAGCGCCCCGAGTAGGGTTCACTCTCCAACTCAAGGAGCTGGGGCCATTCCGACATCAGGATGGTGCCAACTTGAACTTCTTGTGGCATGGAAGACTCTCTCCGAGCCTAGTTATCGCAAGCTCTTGATTCTGCACGAAATGCATGGTGCCCGATGGGACGGACCCACTGCGCCTATCCCTCAAGTCTGGTCCCTTTTCTGACGAAGTACTGTGCAGAATGGCTCACTTTCAGAAATCCAACCAATTAAAAAAAACTTGATGGCGCGAGGTCACAATTCATGGCAGAGAAATGTCTCTCAGGATTAGAATTGCAGTTAATGGGGGCCTCTTCACCAGCGAATAAGCAAGGCCGGGAGTTCAATCCCAGCACCTTCCTCGCAACCATTGGCGAGGGCAGGAAGAGCCTGACTTTTGCCAGGAAGCAGAAGATCTTCGCGCAAGGGGACAAGGCGGACGAGGTCTTTTATATCCAAAAAGGCAAGGTGAGGCTTTCCGTCGTTTCCAAGACGGGTCGGGAAGCGACCATCGGCTTGTTAACGGACGGAGACTTCTTTGGCGAGAGCGCGCTGGTGGGCCGGACTCAGCGCATGGGATCAGCGGCGGCCCTGACGGATTGTGAAATTCTGCGGATCGACAAGAAGGCGATGATCGATGCGCTGCACCGCGAACACGCGTTTTCCGATCTGTTCGTGGCCTATTTGCTGGCGCGGAATATCCGTTATGAAGAGGATCTGGTCGACCAGTTGTTTAACTCCAGCGAAAAGCGGCTGGCTCGAATCCTTCTTCTGCTCGCTCATTTTGGCAAGGAAGACGTGCCCGAGACTGTGATCCCAAAAATCAGCCAGGAGACTTTGGCCGAGATGGTCGGGACGACACGTTCGCGGGTGAGCTTTTTCATGAACCGGTTCCGGAAACTGGGTTTTGTCGATTACTCCGGTGGCCCGGAAGGCGGGCTGCAGGTCCACAGTTCGCTGCTTAACATAGTTCTGCACGACTAGCCATTCTCCGCAGCGCAAATCCATAAGAAATCAGATAACGGTGGCTTGTATGAAATCGAGAGTGCATTCCACGGTTTGAGCAATCTTGAGCAGCTTTCCAACTCCAAGTGTCTGAGAATGGGTTCTTGAAGGTGAACCATGCCCCCATCGCAGTATCCGGCACGCCAAGGCGCAGTACTTCTTTGCATCGACGATAACAAGGACGTGCTGGAATGCGAGAAATTGTTCCTCGAGAGCTTCGGGTATACGGTCCTGACGGCTCCCAGTGGCGGTAAGGGATTAGAACTGGCCTCTATGCACTCGATTGACGTTGTGATCGTTGACTACCTGATGCCCAAAATGAACGGGCGCGAGTTTGCCATCGAAATGAGGCGACTCCGGCCGCAAGCGTCCATCATCCTGCTCACCGAGGCGACGGATGTTCCGAAGCACATGTTGAACCTGATAGATGCCCTGATCGCCAAGGATTGTTTAGCCAGCGAGTTGTTGCCCGCGATCGCACAATTACACGGATGCGGATGGATCCCTCCGCCTTCGTATGACGCATGACGGTGGAGGAGTCGGCGATGAAAATCTTGCTGTTTGCAGGCCTTGTTTTGGTGGTGCTCGGCATCGCATCCCTGGTCGTGCCCGTTCCCCATACCGAGAGGGAGGGCATTAAGGTTGGAGGCACGAACTTCGGGGTTCAGACCAGTCACAGCGAGCGGGTTTCGCCGATCATCAGTGTTGTGCTGATCGCAGGCGGGATCGCGCTGGGCATTGCTGGTTCGCGTTCGCGAAACTGACGGTCGTTGGCAAGTCGTTCTGCGCGCCTCGTTGCGGGCAACAGAGCGCCATACAAGAGTGTCGCGAAAAGTGTGCAAATTTGAACAGACACGGCCCGGCCTATCGTGGATGATCGTGACACGATGTGGGGCCAAATTATGTCTAATTACCCAGGACGCAAGACGATTCTCTGCATCGACGACGATGACAGCATGCTGGGTTACCAGCGAGCACTGCTCGAAAGACGTGGATTTGAGGTGCTCACTGCCGACTCCGCACGACAAGGTTTGCAAATTGCGTTAGCCAGTGCGGTCGCTGCCGTGATTGTCGACTACCACATGCCCGAGATGGATGGGCATGAAGTCGCGACCGAGTTGAAGCGCCTCCGGCCACAACTTCCGATCGTCATGGTCTCCAGTGACGACAAGGTTCCAGAACACGCATTGAGTGTTGTGGATGCCTTCGTCCCCAAGGACGAAGCGCCCAGCCGCTTACTGCCGGTGATCACTCGAATCTGCGGCGAGTGCCCTCCGGCGCCGAGCGCTCTTCCACTGCCAACTGGCGAGAGGGATGTGCCGGTTTCGCCAAGACCGTGGAGAATCCGGAACGGGAGTGCCCAATTCTGAGAAACCTGCCTTTCCCCGGCACCTCGTCGCTCACCGATTAGGACATTGCAGGGAGATCGTTCTGACGCCTAAGTGAATCCCGGATTGCTGCGACCGCCAAAAAATGCTGGATTACGCCCGACAGAGACGGGGCGAGCCCCGTCTCTACACAAGCGGGTTACAAGCAATACCGCAACTATTCTAAGCTCCGCCAACTTCTCGAGCGTTGGCCTTATACAACACTCCGTCCGCTCACCAGGTTAATGATCAGCACCACCACCGCAATAACCAGCAGCAAGTGAATGAGCGCTCCGCCCACGTGGAGGCTGAAACCAAGAAGCCACAGGATCAGAAGCACAACGAAAATTGTCCAAAGCATGATTAATCTCCTCTGCTTATTTGAGGGTCGCCGAAATGAGCGTCCCCGGGAAACTCATCTGTTATCTTGCCGACCCAACTGGAGCAAGGGACTTCCCGCACTCCAGGCAAGACGATTTGGACCGCGATGTGATTAACCCGCAAAACGGGCACATCCTCTGCGAGGCAAAACCGCGATCCGGTGGCGTAAGCGACGCAATCAGCTTGGAGATGGCAGCATTGACGGAGGCAAGCCGTCTATGAAAGCGATCGCGCAATCGGCGAAGAGCGCGTTCCATCACGATCCACCTTCGTTTTTCTCCCCATGCACGAGTGGTTCCGCGATGAGGCAAGTGGCCGAAGTGCTCTTTAAGGAGGGTCTCCCTTTCCGCATTTCAGCCAAACTAAAGATGACACGTCAGGGGCTTGCCATTCTGTGCAAGATTGCTCACACCTGCCGAAAAGTGTCAGCCCCCACGCAGCGGAGACCGACTCGCTGGCTTTACATATCGGCGAAAGTGAGCAATGCAGACCAGCTATGCTCGCGTCGGATGAGCGATCATGAACGCTGAGACGAGACGCTTCTGTTCTCTCTTTCAGGTTGCCTGAACTAAGTCAGCCCATCTGGAGTCCTCCCCTCTTAGTTCAAGAGATCTGTGCAAGAGATCTCAAAGGAACAATTTCATGAAAAAGATAACCTCGCTGCTCTTGATGAGTTTGATTGGCCTTGTTGGAACCCTCGCGTGGGCTGGCTCGGATCGCGAAAACACGGTCGAGCGCATGCAAAAATCCGTGGATGTTCTCCAATCGATTATGGCAACGCCTGACAAAGGCATCCCGGAAGAAGTACTGAGCGGTGCGAAGTGCATCGTCATCGTGCCCAACCTAGTCAAAGCTGGCTTCATCATTGGCGGCAAGCACGGACGTGGCGTGGCCTCCTGCCGCACGCCGGAAGGTTGGAGCGCTCCCGCATTCGTCTCGGTGGGCGGCGGAAGTTGGGGATTGCAGATCGGAGTCGAAGGCGTGGACCTGGTTCTTCTGGTCATGAACGACCGTGGTTTGCAGCATCTGCTTTCCAGTAAGTTCGAACTTACCGGTGAGGGATCGGTGGCAGCGGGCCCGGTGGGCCGTCATGCATCGGCCGGAACCGACTGGACACTGAATACTGAAGTATTAACCTACTCGCGCGCGAAGGGCGCGTTCGCCGGCTTGACGTTGGAAGGTGCGGTAGTGGAGCAGGATAACGACTCCACGCGCGCCATCTATGGCAAGCACATGATGTTCCGCAGCATTCTTTCGGGCAGGGTGGCAACGCCGCGAAGCGCAGATGCGTTTGTGGCCGCTGTCTCCGACGCGGGTCACCAGGCCCACATCGCAGAAGCCCGATAAGACAAGAAGTAAGTTGACAAGCATTTGCTGAGAAAACACGACTCTCCGCTGACCGAGACCGCGTACCGGTTTCGGTCAGTTTTTTTGATTCCAGAAAGGCGGGCGCGATGGCCTCAGCGCGGGTAGATCGTGAAGCGCCAGGGATCGTTGGCAAAGTCGGGAATGCGGGCTCGCGCTAACACTGGTGTGGGAATGCCAGGCAACTTCGTGGCGGTTCCAGGCCACTGCGGTATTGACGTTGGTTATGCATAGCGGGTGCGGAAAGCTTGACAACAGTAGCGTACAGGCTTACGATTAGTGTTGAGTAAGTTCCTTTTCTTACCCTTTTAGATATACTCTCAGTTAGCCTTTCTGAAAATTGTCTCCTTCTGAGATCGGAGGAGAAGTCTGAGTCACGACGTTGAGCGGCTGGGGATCTTTCCGACGCCAAACCCAAGCCGATCTAAGGTTCGTGCTGGCAACGGGATTCCTTAGCTTATCCGTTGGTCAGATCGTTTTTTGTCAGATCGTCGTAGAGACAGAACAGAAAGGAACCATGAAAAATATCAAATTTGTTGTGAAGGTGAACCGCGGCGGCGCTCATGCTCCTCAGTACGTGCTGCGGATTGACCGGCTTCCCATTCAGACGACGACCAATCGCAAGCTCGCCTTGATCATGGGGAGATTTACAGCGGAAGATGCGGTTAAGTCCATGCAAAATTCCCACTGCAGCCCGGAGTTAGTATCCGTACGGGTTAGCGCCTAGCATTTCGAAGTGTGGTGCGGGCGCCTCGCCCGCGAAAGCTCGGCTGTTCTACGGACCTAAGGCCCTGTAGCAGATTGCGAAATGCGGGGAGGCTCCCCCCACAAGACAGCCTCCCGTGGCGAGCGAGCTTACAGTTCGGCGACTCGTTTCTTTCTTGGAAGAGTCATTGATGAGGGCTATGCAAAAGCGTGAATGTTCGGAGTGCGGCGGGGAGTTGGTTCTGGCTGTACGCGCGAACCAAACCCAGACGAGTAACGACGGAACGAGCCTGCTGACTAGCGCATTTACGAGTTGGAGATGTGGTACTTGCGGCTCTGCGTTTACCGCAGCCCAACTTCGTGAAGACAAGCGCGAGCGGTCCAGAGCAGCCCTGCACGTTTAAGTGTTTTAGCCGGACGGTAGGGCCGTTTTACCTCAGATACCAAAACCCACGTTTCCCGGCGCGGTTGCAGCTGAGCCCCTCTAAAGCATTTCCATCCCTGCTACGAACTTACGGCGCACCACGCCAATCGCTACGACGGCATCAATCGCCAGGCTTGAACCCTCCCCGATGGAACATCGCCCGTCCGGTGACGCAACTTGCGATAGGATATCTCGCAGGAACGATTTGCCGGCGATCTGAAGCCGCGTAGCAGGGGATCCAGCAGGGGCCAAGAGTGGTGCACGGGGGCATGTGATTTGTGTCACTTTCGATAGGCGAGTAAAGTAGTAGAGTTAGTTGCATTAGGCGGCGCCGGGGAGGTTGATGCCCGAACCGCCGATTCCAGGAAGCGGGGAGAATCAAACCGTACTATGAAAATCGCAAAGGATGTAACGGAACTGATCGGCCACACGCCCCTAGTGCGTCTGAACCGGGTTACGCAGGGCGCGGCCGCCGAAGTCGTGGCGAAATTGGAAAGCCAGAATCCCCTGGCCAGTGTAAAGGACCGCATCGGGGTGAGCATGATTGCCGACGCTGAGCGTGCCGGCCGGATTCACCCCGGGAAAACCATTCTGATCGAGCCGACCAGCGGCAACACCGGAATCGCTCTCGCCTTTGTCGCCGCCGTCAAAGGCTACAAACTGATCCTCACCATGCCCGAGACCATGAGCCTGGAGCGGCGCGTCCTGCTGCTCGCCTTTGGCGCGGAAATCGTTCTTACGCCCGGTCCGCGCGGAATGAAAGGCGCGGTTCTAAAGGCCGAGGAACTGCTTGCCAGCACGCCAAACGGCTACATGCTCCAGCAATTTGACAACTTGGCAAATCCGAAGATTCACTTCGAGACTACCGGTCCCGAGATTTGGGAAGATACGGACGGGCGCGTCGATTTTCTGATCTCCGGCGTCGGCACCGGCGGAACTATCACCGGCGTCTCCGAATACATCAAACCGAAGAAACCATCGTTCAGAGCCATTGCCGTTGAGCCGATCGATAGTCCGGTCCTTTCCGGGGGAAAGCCAGGGCCGCACAAGATTCAGGGAATCGGCGCCGGTTTTGTTCCGAGCATTTTGCGCCGGGATTACATTGACGAAGTCGTCACCGTATCGAACGACGACTCCATTAATATGGCGCGGCGGCTTCCGCTTGAAGAAGGCCTGTTGGTGGGCATCTCTTCGGGAGCGGCGGTGGTCGCGGCATTGCAGGTGGCGCGCCGTCCGGAAAACGCCGGGAAGTTAATCGTTGTGATTCTGCCGTCGTTCGGCGAGCGTTACCTGAGTAGTATTCTCTTCGAAGGACTCCGGAACCAGGCGTTGCAGATTCCGACGACGCCACTTCCGGCCTGATCATTCATGCCGCATCTGGTGTCGCTAATCCGCGAGGACGTTGCCACGGTGCTGGAGCGCGATCCGGCGGCGAAGTCGCGCTTGGAGGTTTATCTTTGCTATTCGGGGCTTCATGCGGTGTGGTTTTATCGCATGAACCACTGGCTCTGGAACCACAATTTCCTTCTGCTGGCGCGCTGGTTGTCGCAGGTGGCGCGCCTGCTCACCGCCATCGAAATCCATCCCGGAGCGAAAATCGGCCGCCGTCTTTTTATCGATCATGGCATGGGAGTGGTCATCGGAGAAACCGCGGTTGTCGGGGAAGACGTCACGCTCTACCAGGGTGTGACGCTCGGTGGAACCGGCAAGGAACACGGGAAGCGGCACCCGACGCTTCTTGATAACGTGGTGGTCGGCGGAGGCGCGAAGATTCTTGGCAACATCACGGTGGGGCGCAACTGCAGGATTGGCGCGGGGTCGGTGGTGCTGCGCAGCGTGCCTGACGATTCCACCGTGGTGGGTGTTCCGGGACACATCATTCTTCGAGAAGGCAAGCGCGTGGTGATCACCGATCCCAAACAGATCAACGACCCGCTTTCCGAGGCCTTGGCGGCGGTTGCGACTGAGGTGAACAAACTGGCGGAGCGAGTGCATCGACTGGAGGGCAGGGGCGGACACGAACCGCTTTCCGAATCCTTGCAACGGATCATCGAAGATGTCGATTACCAGATTTAGCGGCAGCCGATTAGCCGCTGTGGTAAAACGCGGCGCTTGATAGAACGTTTGGGTTGGGCATTGCAAACGGCTTTTCCGGCACTGGCGGACCACAGGTCATGTCCGGGAGTAACTTTCCGGCATCTGGGGCTGCAGCCTAGAATCCGGCGAGTCAAAAGCCGCAATTCCGGGTTTACTATAAGGCAGTTTTATTTCGCCGAAAGGCTATCAGAGGAGACTATGAAAATTGCACGACACTGTGCCGTAATCGTACTTTTTCTTGCTGTCTGCGCCGCGCTGAGCTTCGCCGACGAACCGGGAAGACATCCGGCATATCTCCACGCCCTCACCGACCTGCGCCACGCGCGCGCACATCTCGAGCGCCAGACATGGTCCGGCCGGATGGATAGAGAAGAAGATCACGCCATTGCCGAGATCGACAAAGCCATCGATGAGATCAAGAGAGCTGCGATTGATGATGGCAAGAACTTGAATGACCATCCGTCGGTCGATAACCACCTCGCACACAGAGGCCGCTATCGCAGAGCGCTCGAACTGCTTGACAGCGCGCGTCACGACGTCGCGGAAAGAGAAGATGACCGGTTTGCCCATGGATTGAAGCATCGCGCCCTTGAGCACATTGACGCAGCGCACCGCATCGTTGAACGCCTTGTCGAGCAGGCCCACGACTAGAACGGCTCCGTTGCCAACCGCTTCGTGCCCATATCGGCGGACGGGTGACCGGGCAAGTCCGCCCATGTTTCGCGAAATACTCCCGTCCAAGCTGGGCTTGGACGGGAGCGTTCTGCAAATGGCGCATTTCGGAATCAGCCAGAAGGAAAGTGCCCCGTCGTTCTAGTGCTGCTTTGCAGGCAGGTTCAAGAACAGCACTACTCCTTCGAGCGCATCCGAGTACGATTAATTTTTCCGTGCCGAGAATTCTCGCGGATGAAATACGGCTTCGTAATCGATAACCGCAAGTGCATCGGGTGTCACGCCTGCACGGTGGCGTGCAAAACCGAGAACCAGATGCCGGTGGGCGTGAACCGTACCTGGGTGAAGTATGTCGAGAAAGGCGTCTACCCCAACACGCGCCGCGTATTTCAGGTCACGCGCTGCAACCATTGCGAGAAGCCTCCTTGCGTCACCATCTGTCCTGTGACGGCGATGTACCAGCGCAAGGATGGGATTGTCGATTTCAATCCCGAGCGCTGCATTGGCTGCAAAGCCTGCATGCAGGCCTGTCCGTACGATTCGATTTATATGGACCCGGACGATGGTACAGCCACCAAGTGCCATTTCTGCGCGCATCGCACCGAAGTCGGACTGGAACCCGCTTGCGTAATCGTGTGCCCGGAACACGCCATCATTGCCGGAGATCTGAGCGATCCTGAAAGCGAGGTGGCGCAACTGGCGGCGCGCGAACCGGTGCGTGTGCGCAAGCCCGAGCAGGGAACTCAGCCCAAGCTCTACTACATCGATGCCGATGAGAGCGCGATCGTTCCAACGGCGGCGCGCCATGAATCGATTTACATGTGGTCGCAGCGGAATGCATTGGTGCATGGCGGCGGCGCTGTGTACCCGCCCGACAGCCCCTTACTGCAAAAGGACGCGCTGGCGGCGTATGACGTTTCCCATGCGCGCCCGTGGGGATGGCAAGTGCCGGCTTATTGTTGGACCAAGTCAATCGCGTCCGGCGCGCTGGCCGTGTCGGCCATAGCCATGGCGCTCGGAAGATTGTCGGGCGATCGGGTCCGGGATGTCGCGCTTGCGACCGTTGCGCTCCTGTTCACGGCGCTCACCACGGTGCTGCTGGTTTGGGATCTCGATCACAAAGAACGATTCCTGCGGGTGGTGTTCACGCCGCAGAGTAAATCGTGGCTGGCGCGGGGCGCGTTCATTCTGATTGCATACAGCGGGTTGTGTGGCGTGTTCTGGTTGGGCGCGGCGGCGGGATTTTCATCCGTTACGTCGCTTTTGTTGTGGCCCACGGTGCTGGCTGGATTTTGCGCGGCGGCCTACACCGCGTTTCTTTTCGGACAGTGCGAAGGGCGCGACCTGTGGCAAACGCCGCTGCTCCCAGCACATTTGATCGTGCAAGCGTTGCTCTGTGGAGCGGCAGTGCTGGCGTTGCTTCCCGATGCGATTGGGGGCTCGACGCAGGCGATATCCGTCGCCATCCCAACACTGATCGTTAGTTTGGGATTGCACTTGCTCATGCTGCTTGGCGAGGTTGCGATGCCACACACAACCGATAATGCGCGCTACGGGGCTCGACTGATGACGCACGGGCCGTTCGCACGTGCGTTCTGGGGTGGTGCAGTCGTGCTGGGCGGAGTTGTTCCGCTGGCGCTTCTGTTGATTGGTGGGAGCGATCGCATCACGGCGGGGTTAGCGAGCGTCCTCGCTTTAGCGGGACTTTTGATTTTTGAATGGTGCTTCGTGATGGCCGGACAAAGCGTGCCGAACAGCTAGCCGAGCGTGATGGATCATTCGGTGGAGCGTCTCGGCCGTCCCGCCGGGCGGGGACGCCCGGCGCTCCACCGACAAGGTTGGAATATGGAGATGCAGCGATGACCGAATTCAAGCGCGACGGCAGCCATCTTTCGTATTGTCCGCCGGTCGAGAAGTGGGACGACTGGGTCGAGTACGATGCCGCAGCCTGGCCTCGCCGCGTCGAAAAGCATTACCAGATCGTCCCCACCATCTGCTTCAACTGCGAGTCGGCGTGCGGACTTCTCGCCTATGTCGATAAGGCGACCGGACAAGTCGCCAAGTTTGAAGGAAACCCGAAACATCCAGCCAGCCGCGGGCGGCTCTGCGCGAAAGGCCCGGCGACGATCAATCAGATTCACGATCCCGATCGCATCCTTTATCCGATGAAGCGGTCCGGGCCGCGCGGCGGTGGGAAGTGGACGCGAACTTCGTGGGACGAGGTGCTCGAAACTTTCGGCGCGCGCATCCGCAAAGCGTTCCAGGAAAATCGCGGCGAAGAAGTCATGTATCACGTGGGCCGGCCGGGATACGACTTCACGATGGAACGCACCTTGCAGGCGTGGGGCATCGACGGCCACAACTCGCACACGAATGTGTGCTCGTCTTCGGCGCGGCTTGGTTATCTGCTCTGGCACTATGCCGACCGGCCGTCTCCGGACCACGCTAACGCGCGCTTTATTCTTCTGCTCTCCGCCCATCTTGAGTCGGGCCATTATTTCAATCCTCACGCCCAGCGCATTATTGAAGGAAAAATGGCGGGAGCGAAACTTGCCGTCATGGATCCGCGCCTTTCGAATACGGCGAGCATGGCGGACTACTGGATGCCGAGCTATCCCGGGACCGAAGCAGCGGTGCTGCTGGCAATGGCGATGGTTATCCTTAGGGAAAATCGCTTCGACGCCAAGTTTGTGAAGAGCTGGACCAACTGGGAAGAACTTGAAGTCGACGGATTTCGGGCGAAAGGCCAAAGTTTCGAAGCTCTGATCGAGGCGCTGAAGCGGCACTACGCGAAATTCACGCCGGAGTTTGCGGAAAAAGAAAGCGGAGTGAAAGCGGACGTCATCATCAAGACGGCGCGCGAGATCGCGGCTGCCGGAAGCCGCTTCGCATCGCATCTTTGGCGGGGCAGCGCGTCCGGCAATCTGGGCGGATGGCAACCAGCCCGCGCCTTGATGCTGCTTCATGTGCTGACCGGTTCGGTGGGAACTCCGGGCGGACACAATCTGAATGCGTGGAACAAATTTGTGCCGCGTCCGTTCAAGAATCCGCCGCCGCAGAAACACTGGAATGAGCTGCTCTATCCGCCGGAGTGGCCGCTGTGCACGCATGAAATGTCGTTCCTGCTGCCGCACTTTCTCAAGGAAGGACGCGGCCGCCTCGAAGCTTATTTCACGCGCGTCTTCAATCCGGTCTGGACTTATCCTGACGGATTTTCGTGGATCGAGATGTTGCGCGACGAAGAGAAAGTTGGCTTGCACGCCGCATTGACTCCGACCTGGAGCGAGACGGCGTGGTTCGCGGACTATGTTTTGCCCATGGGCTTCAGTTCCGAGCGTCACGACCTGATGAGCCAGGAATCGTACGCGGGGAAATGGATCGGTTTTCGCCAGCCCGTGCTGCGCGTTCTACAGGAAAGGGAAGGAAGGAAATTCGATTACACGTATCAAGCGAATCCGGGAGAAGTTTGGGAAGAAGATGAATTCTGGATCAACCTGTCGTGGGCGATCGATCCCGACGGCTCGATGGGAATTCGGCAGTGGTTCGAATCTCCGTATCGTCCCGGACAGAAACTGACGGTCGACGAATACTATGGATGGATTTTCGAGAATTCAGTTCCGGGCCTGCCCGCCGCCGCCGCGAAAGAGGGATTGAAGCCGCTGGAATACATGCGCAAGTATGGCGCCTATGAGGTGACCACCGACGTCTACAGGCTGAACGAGAAGTCGGTCGCTCCCGCCGATCTCTCCGGATCGAAAGTGGAAGCGAACGGCGTGGTCACCAAAGAAGGCAAATCGGTGGGCGTGATGGTCGATGGCGAGGCGGTCGTTGGCTACAACACGCCGTCGCGCAGACTGGAGTTGTTTTCGAAAACGCTGGTCGACTGGAAGTGGCCTGAATTCGCGCTTCCCGAATACTATCGCAGCCACATTCATCGCTCAGCGCAAGCGGCGTCGATGCAGAAGCCGGGGGAAGATTTCGATCCAGATTTCGACCAACGGTACATGCCGCTGGTGGAATGGCCGAAGGATTCGAACGGCGAGGTGTACACGCTGCTGCCGATTTTCCGTTTGCCGCATCTTATTCACACGCGCTCGGGAAATTCGAAGTTTCTTTACGAGATTGCGCACAAGAATCCGCTGTGGGTGAATCCGGTGGACGCGAAGAGACTCGGCGACATTCGCACCGGAGATTTACTCAAAGTCCACACTGAAATTGGCTTCTTCGTATTGCACGCGTGGGTCACCGAGGGGCTGACTCCGGGCGTGGTCGCCTGCTCTCACCATCTCGGACGCTGGCGCATCAATAAGGAAGATCAGGTCGAACGCATGTCGAGCGCGTGGGTCGATCTGCAGGAAGTTGGCAAAGGACAATGGAAGATGCGCCAGATTTCGGGAGTGGAGCCCTACGAAACATCCGATCCCGATACGAAGCGCGTCTGGTGGAGCGACGCGGGCGTCCACCAGGACATCACCTTCCCGGTGCATCCCGACCCAATCAGTGGCATGCACTGCTGGCACCAGATGGTGCGCGTGGAGCGGGCTGGCGCCGGCGACCGCTACGGCGACATCTTCGTCGATACCAATCTTTCCTTCGCGGTTTATCAACGGTGGAAGGCGCTGACTCGTTCTGCTCCGGGGCCTGGAGGCCTTCGGCGTCCGCTGTGGATGCCGCGGGTTGTGCGTCCCGAGGAGGCGGCGTTCTTTATTTCGACCTCTACGAAGAAAGGCTGATCTATCGGCTCGACGTTGTAGAATGACGAGATGCCGTTACAGACGGGAAATCCCAACTTTGGCAAGAAGCGCATTCCTCCCCCGGACGAGACTTTTGAAGAAGCCGCGTATCTGAAAGCGCTGGGGGAAAAGCAGAGAATCGTGAGCCTGAAGCTGGCCGACGGGGAAGTGGTCCACGGCTGGATCGAGTACTACGACAAGAACATGGTGCGAGTGACGCGCCAGGATGGTCCGAATCTTTTCATCTTCAAGCACGAGATTGTTTACATTGCGGAAGACGTGAAGAAGAAGTAGCTTGGTTCAGTTCTCAATTCCCGTTTCTCAGTTCTCAGCACCACGTGCCAATCTGGAAAATGAAAGTCTAGAAGTCGCATGACATCCAATCAATCGCTGGACCTGATTTCTCCGATGCAGGCGATGGCCCGTGAGGCGGGCAGCTTGCTGATGGAGTATTTTCGGCAGCACGTGAAGATTGAATATAAGGGCGACGTGGATTTGGTCACGGTGGCCGATCGAAAGTCGGAGGCGATGATTCTGGAGAGGATCCGCCATCAGTTTCCAACTCACGACGTGATGGGTGAAGAGGGAACGCGGATCGAAACCGGCAGCGAGTACAAGTGGTACGTCGATCCGCTCGATGGCACTACGAATTTTGCGCACGGCTATCCGGTGTTTTGCGTTTCGCTCGCAGTGGAGCGACTGGGGCAGCGGATCGCGGGTGTGATTTACGATCCGACGCGCGACGAGATGTTCGCCGCTGAACTTGGAAGTGGCACGCGGCTGAACGGCGAAGCGATCCACGTGTCGGCTACGGCGAATCTGGGAGAGTGCCTGGTAGCCACCGGTTTCCCCAGCCACAAGCGGCACAAGAGCCCGAATATTTATTTCTATCACCAGATCACGTTGCGTACCCACGGGGTGAGGCGGGCGGGATCGGCCGCGCTCGATCTGTGCAATGTCGCATCGGGCCGGTTCGACGGTTTCTGGGAATTTAACCTCAATCCCTGGGACACGGCGGCGGGCGTGCTGATCGTCCAAGAAGCCGGCGGGAAGGTCACGGACTTTTCCGGCGACGCATTCCAGATCGCCAGCCGCGAGACGGTGGCGTCGAATGGGTTGGTGCACGACGCGCTCTTGTACGAGTTCCAGGAAATCTTCGCAGGCCGGGGGCTGGAACCGCTGCCCAGTCCGGTCACCTACGCGAACGAGCGAAAATTCTAGTGGAGCGCCGGGCGTATCGACGCGCGCCGAGCGCGTCGTCATCAGCGCTCAATCCGGAACGTTACCGTCTGGAGCGAATTCAGCACTGCTGTGATCACGGGCGGTTGCCGAGCTGCGCTCGGCTTGGACCCTTCGACTTCGCTCAGGGCAGGCTCGCGAGGACGCCCGTCCCCACACGAGCGGGATACGCGATGGTAAATCCGCTCTCAATGAAATTCGTATCAGGTCATCGGCCGCGACGCGAATCACATCGCTTTTGCGGTGTATAATGTACGCTAGGGTACATTTAAACGAACGCTTCCTAACTATTAGGCGCCCGGGCAACCCGCCGCTCTGGCGTCATCGATTTTTCCCATCGGCCCAGGACCTGGCAAAGCGGCGCTTTGCGGAATCGCGAAAGACCCTATGAAAATCCTGCTCTATAACCCCGACAACGGAGTCACGCGTAATTTCATGCCACATCTGTGGATGTTTCTGCTGCAGGCGCTGACGCCGCCGGGCCATGAAGTGCTGCTAGTGGACGGCAACGCCCAGCCTATGGACGAAGCGGGGATCGCGCAGTTTGTGCGCGACAACAATATTGGATTAGTCGGCATCGGCGCCATGACGCGAATGATTGCGAAAGCGTATCGCATGGCGGACGCGGTGCGGGCCACGGGAGTTCCGGTGGTGATGGGCGGACCTCACGTGACGGAAATGGCGGACGAAGCACTTGGCCGCGATGGCGGCCCGCGCCACGCCGACGCCGTTGCCTTGGGAGAAGCCGATGCGACTTGGCCGCTCGTTGTTGCGGATGCTGCCCGTGGTCAACTGAAGGAGATCTACGCGCCGGTGGACGCCTTTGGCCAGGAGAGCAAGCCGTCGCTGAAGGAATACCCAGTGATTCCGTGGCAGTCGATCGATCTCAAGCAGTTCAATCTGGTGCCGAAGGCGGCGAGCGCTCTGCTCCAGAAGATCGGAGAAGGCTGGGGATCATTTCGCATTATTCCCGTCGAATCCGGGCGGGGCTGCCCGTACGGCTGCGAGTTCTGCACGGTGACCGGATTTTTCGGAGACTCGATTCGCTTCCGCACCAATGAGAGCGTGGTGAATGAACTGCTGTTGTTGAAGGCCCGCGCCCGCACGGAAAAGGGCCAGATGGCCGTTTTTTTCATCGACGATAATTTCGCCATCAATATAAAGCGCACGAAGTCGCTGCTGCGCGACATCATTGCCGCCGGCGCTCAAGTGCATTGGGTGGCGCAGATCAGCGCCAATTTATTGCGCGACGAAGAACTCGTCGACCTGATCGCGGCTTCTGGAGGCAAGTGGATCTTTATCGGCATGGAGTCCATCGACCCAGCCAATCTGAAAGACGTGAACAAGGGATTCAACAAGCCGGGGGAGTATGCGGCGGTGCTGGAGCGGCTGGCGTCACGCAATGTCTATGCCATCACGTCGTTTATTTTTGGCATGGATAACGACACCGTTGGAGTCGCCGAGCGAACGCTTAGCCAAGTTCGGACCTGGCCTCCGGGCCTTCCGATCTTCGGCCTGCTGACTCCTTTGCCTGCGACGCCGCTTTACAAGCGGTTGGAGAAGGCTGGACGACTGACTCGTCCCAAACACTGGCAGGAGTTCATCCCGTTTGCCATGGCGCACACGCCGCTCAAGATGAGCATTGACGAGGCTCATGCCGAAGTGAATCGCGGCTGGGCCGAGGCTTACAGTGCGGAGGCGCTGGCGCAAGCGGTCGAGTCGCTGCACGATCAGCCGCTGGGTTATCGCGTCAACATCTTCCTGGCGCGTATCTGTTTCCGCGGTATCTATTTCCCCATGCTAGGGAAGATGGCCTGGGTAAAGGTGATTGCGCAAAATCGGCGAACCATTTTCAAACTCGTGAGGGAAGGCTTCAAGGCCGGCGCCTGGCGCGGCGCGCCGGCGCGGGTTCCCGCCAGTCCGGTACCGCAGGCGGAAACGAACGAAGCGATCGCACAAGGGGCAGAGGGATAATCGGAGCGGGCGGGCAATGGCGCTTCCCGCCAATCGGAACTCGCTTGTGCGCCTTTCGACCTTGAAAAGCTGCTGCTGAGTGGTGCTGCCTGTACCGATAGCTGGGTTCTTGCTAATATTGTGAGTTCGTTCACCCTCCCTAAAGCCCGAGGAGCATGAAACTCTATGGCCTACGTAATTGCCGAGCCCTGCATCGGAACCAAAGACACCGCCTGTGTTGACGCCTGTCCGGTGGATTGCATCCATCCCAAGAAGGACTCCGACAAGTACGCGGCCGAGGAGATGCTGTATATCGATCCCGTGGAATGCATTGACTGTGGCGCCTGCGTGCCGGTTTGCCCCGTCTCGGCCATCTTCGCGCTCGACGACCTGCCGGAAAAGTGGAAAGAGTACACCGAGAGGAATGCGAAGTACTTCGGGCGGTAAGGCAAGTTCAGCTGTCAACTCTCAGCTTTCAGTAAAACCAGCTCGGCGCCTCGAACTTCTGATTCTAGTGAAAGCTGACGGCTGACAGCTCCATCCATTACAATCATTCATTAACCTGTTGACCTTCCATGGCGCTGAAGGAGTCGGAGGCGATCGTTCTGCGCACGTATCCGTTGCGTGAGTCCGATCTGCTGGTTACGCTCTTTACCCGCATGGAGGGCAAGGTGAAAGGCGTGGCGCGCGCGGCCATGAAGTCGAGACGCCGCTTCGGAGGCGCGCTGGAGCCGCTCACGTACGTGCGGGCGTTTTACGATGACCGCGAGGGACAGGAACTGGCGCGGCTCGATTCCTGTGAAGTGATCGAATCGCCGCTGGCCAACGAGGTCAGTTATACGCGGGCGGTGGCGTTGGCGCACGTCGCCGAGTTGCTCGACGAGTTGATGCCCGATCGCGAGGCTAGCGACGCGGTGTTTCGGTTGAGTCTGGCGGTTTTGCAGGAACTGCGCGGCCCGGCGCTGTGGATGCCCCTCACGTACTTTGAGCTGTGGATGACGCGGCTCATGGGGTTTCTGCCGGAGTTTTCGGAGTGCGTGGTCTGCGGACGGTCATTTGATGACAGCCGCGACGGCAGCCGGGCGTTCTACCACGCGCTTGCCGACGGCTTGGTGTGCATCGATGATAGACGCATAGCATCCTCGGAACTGTCGCCGGAATCTAGAAAGATCGCGGCGCAGATGCTGCGGTCGCGCGTTTCCGAATTTGCAGAGATTGACTGGCCGAAAGCGGTGTGTGCGGATTTGCGCAAGTTTCTTCTCCAGATTCTGGAGCGGCATATCGAGAAAAAGCTGGTGACGGCGGGAATGCTGGAAAAGATCTAGCTACGAGCCGCGAGTTTCGAGCAAGCAAGGTCAAATGGTTGCTCGAAGCTCGCAGCCCGAAGCCTGTAGCTTTAGAGAAGATTGAAAGCTCAATTGACTCCATCCAAAGCCAATTCGCTGACGTTCCAAGAACTCATCCTCAAACTGCAGGCTTTTTACGCGGAGCGCGGAGCCGTCATTCAGCAACCCTACGACGTCGAAGTGGGCGCTGGGACGATGGCTCCGGAAACTTTTCTGCGCGTGCTGGGGCCGAATCCTTATAAGGTTGCTTATGTACAGCCTTCGCGCCGTCCGGCGGATGGGCGCTATGGCGAGAATCCCAACCGACTGTTTAAGCACCTGCAGTTGCAAGTGATCCTGAAGCCGCCGCCGCAGAACGTGCAGGATCTCTATCTCGAATCGCTGGGCGCGATCGGCATCGATCTGCGGCAGCACGACATCAAGTTCGAAGAAGATAACTGGGAGTCTCCGACGCTGGGCGCGTGGGGCATCGGATGGCAGGTGATGCTCGACGGGCTTGAGGTTACGCAGTTCACCTACTTCCAGCAATGTGGCGGCGTGGATCTCGATCCGATCTCCGTCGAACTTACCTACGGTCTGGAACGGCTGTGCGCTTTTCTGCAAGACGTGGATTCAATCTACGACATCGTGTGGGCGCGCGACCCCGACACGGGCAGGGAAGTGAAGTATGGAGACGTGCGGTTGACCGAAGAGCAGCAGTTCTCGGTCTACAACTTCGAAACGGCGGACGTGCAGAGCGCATGGAAGCATTTCGAACTGTGCGAGGCGGAGTGCAAAAAACTGATCGACCACTACGCTTCTTTAAGCAAGGATAGAAGCGGAGGCGACGGCGTCGATATTGCCCGCGAGAAGTCGCGCTTTCCCCTGCTGGGCGCCTACGATCTGTGTCTGAAGTGCTCGCACTACTTCAACATCCTCGATGCTCGGGGAGCGATTTCGGTGACCGAGCGGGTTGGCGTGATCGCGCGGGTGCGTGCGTTGGCCGTGGGGATCGCCAAGGCCTGGATGGACCAGCAGTTTCCGGCTGAAAAAAAAGGTGAGAGCAACGATCGAGCCCCAAAGCTTGGAGCTAAGGGGAAGAAAGACAAGTTTGCTCCGGTGGGGTGAGCGAAAATCGATTGTGATCCGGCTCACATTCTCTTCGCCGTAATTTTGAGAAAATAAAAAGAATTGCTCGATGCCTGACTTTTTACTTGAAATCGGATGCGAGGAAATCCCGGCGAGGATGATTGACGCCGCTTCCCTCGAACTGCGCGAACGCTTAAACGCTCTTTTACAGCGCGAGCGCCTCGAACCTGCGGGGTCGATTTCGCATCTCGATACCCCGCGACGGCTGGCCGTTCTAGCTTCCGGGATTCCCGCCTCGCAGCCCGACCTTACCGAGCAGGTGAACGGGCCGTCCGCGCAGATCGCGTATAAAGATGGCCAGCCGACAGCAGCAGCGCACGCGTTTGCCAAGAAAGTCGGCGTGGATGTTGGCAAACTCGAGAAAGTCAACACTCCCAAAGGCGAATACCTGGCGGCCACGGTTACGCGAAAGGGCCGCACCGCCGCCGAGATTCTCGCCGAGCATCTTCCCAGGGAAATCTCCACGCTCTACTGGCCAAAGAATATGTACTGGCGCAAGCGTGGGGAAGTGTTCGTTCGTCCGGTGCGCTGGCTGGTAGCCATGCTCGATGAGCAGGTTGTCCCGCTGGAATTGTTCGGTCTCGCAGCCGGCAAGACTTCTCGCGGACACCGCATTATTCGAAGCGAGGCCGTCACCATCTCCAAGCCCAGCGCCTATGTCGAAACACTGCGCGGCGCGAAAGTTCTGGGCGCGGCCGAGCGTGAGCAGGTGATCCGCAAAGCGCTCGACGCGGCGACTCGCACCATCCCCGGCGCGAGATGGCGGGAAGACAAGCCGCTGGTAGCGATCGTTGTCAATCTCACCGAGTTTCCCTCGGTCATCCTCGGAAGCTTCGATCCCGAGTTTCTCGATCTGCCCGAAGAAGTGCTGGTTACGGTGATGCGCGACCACCAGAAATATTTTGCCATCGAAGATGCGAATGGAAAACTGCTGCCGCACTTCCTGGCGGTGCTCAACACGGCAGGCGACTCGGATGGCTTGGGCTTAATCCGGCACGGCAACGAACGCGTTTTGCGCGCCCGTTTCAACGATGCGCGCTTTTTCTGGCAGACGGACCAGAAGCAGACTCTCCGCCAGCGCGTCGACTTGCTGCGCCACGTTACGTTCCAGAAAGATCTTGGCAGCTACTACGACAAGACGATGCGCGTGCAACGCCTGGCCAGTTGGCTTTCCGAGACGGTGAAGCAGAGCGGCATGGCGATTCGACCGGGCGTGGTCCACAAGGCAGCGCTGCTGGCCAAGACCGATCTGACCACGGAACTGGTGAAGGAGTTCACCGAACTGCAGGGGATTGTCGGCGGTCTTTACTCGAAGCCGGACGTACAACAACTTGATGAAGACATGAAGCCCGACGTCCAACTCGCGGTTTCGCGGGCCATCTACGATCATTACAAGCCCGAGTCGATGGAGGGTGGCGCGCCAGCGACTATCGAGGGGGCGGTTCTCTCCATCGCCGATAAGGCCGACTCGATCGCGGGAATGTTTGCGCTCGGTCTTATCCCCAGCGGATCGAAGGATCCGTTTGCGCTGCGCCGGCAGGCGAACGGCATAGTGAAGACGATCGCCGAGCATCGACTGCCGTTCCGTCTATCGGAGCTCATGGCCGATGCGCGCGGCCGCTATAAGGGCTTTGAAGCCGAGAAGAAGTTCTCGAACGCGGCCTACTCCGATTCGGTGCGCGGCTTTTTCCGCGAGCGGCTTGAATTCTATTTGAAGGATGCGCGCGGCTACGCGTATGACGTGGTTAGCGCCGTGCTCGCTGTCGACTCCGACGACGTGGTGGACGCAGCTGCGCGGGCCGAAGCGGTGAGCAAGGTGCGAGGCTCGGCAGACTTCGAATCCATCTCCAGCGCATTCAAGCGTATGAAGAATATTCTGCGCCAAGCAACTGAAAAGACTAAAGTTATTGCGATGCGCGTCGACCCCGCCGGTCTGCAGGAAGAATCCGAAAAGGAACTCGCTGCGCTGATCCCGCGAACCGTGGCGGCGGTTGAGAAATTGCGTGCGGGGCGCGACTATGAAGGAGCGCTGATTGAGATCGCGAAGCTGCGGCCCGCGATCGACAAATTTTTCGACAAAGTCATGGTGATGGTCGACGACGACAATCTCCGCGCCAATCGCCTGGCTCTGTTGCAGACTGTAGTCAAAGAATTTTCCACGATCGCCGATTTCTCCGAGATCGTGACCGAAGGCAAGGAATCTACGAAATAATAGATAATAGAAAGAAGAGGATCAATCCATGGCAACGACGACTCTCCCCGATACCGGCATTATCGAAGCAAAACCCACGACCACAAAACCTGCAGACACAAAATATGTGTACTTCTTCGGCGGCGGCAAGGCCGACGGCAATGGCAAGATGAAAGACGTTCTCGGCGGCAAAGGCGCTGGGCTCGCCGAGATGACCAACGCCGGCTTGCCGGTGCCTCCCGGCTTCACGATCCAGACCGAGGCCTGTCGCGAATACATGCGGCACAACGCGGTGTCGAAAGCGGTGGACCAGCAGATGGAGGAAGCGCTGGCCAAGCTGGAGACTCTTCAAGGACAGAAGCTCGGCAAGGGCGAGAACCCGTTGTTGGTGAGCGTGCGTTCCGGTGCAAAGTTCTCGATGCCCGGCATGATGGACACGATTCTCAACCTCGGCCTGAACGATCAAAGCGTTGAGGCGCTTGCAAAGCGCACCGGCAATCCGCGCTTCGCCTATGACTCCTATCGCCGCCTGATTCAGATGTTCGGCAACGTCGTGCTCGACATCGAGAAATCGGTATTCGACGAGATTTTCGACGCCAAGAAGAAACAGAAGAAAACCAAGTTCGATACCGGCCTCGATGCCCAGGCGCTGCAAGAGGTCATCGCGGAGTACAAGAAAGCGGTCAAGAAGCACGCCCAGCGCGACTTTCCGCAGGACGCGAACGAGCAGTTGGTACTGGCTCGCGATGCCGTGTTCCGCTCGTGGCAAAACGATCGCGCCAAGCACTATCGTCGCATCAACAATATCGATGACATGCTCGGCACCGCTGTCAACGTGCAAGCGATGGTCTTCGGCAACCTCGGCGACACCAGCGGCACCGGCGTCGGATTCACACGCAACCCGGCCAATGGGACAAAAGAATTCTATGGGGAATTCCTGCTGAACGCGCAGGGTGAGGATGTGGTTTCGGGCGTGCGGACTCCGGTCCCAATCGTCGAACTCGAGAAGATCATGCCCGATGTTTATAACCAGCTCCGCGATATCACCACCCGGCTGGAAAAACATTACAAAGACATGCAGGACTTTGAGTTCACCATTCAGGACCGCAAGCTCTACATGCTGCAAACGCGTAACGGCAAGCGCACCGGGCTGGCCGCGGTCCGCGTCGCCTTGCAGATGGTGGACGAAGGACTCATTACCAAGGAAGAAGCCATCTTCCGAGTCGATCCCAATCAGTTGTATGACTTCCTGGTTCCCAGGCTTGACGAAAAGGGGAGCAAGGTCGAAGTGCTGGCGAAAGGCCTGCCTGCTTCTCCGGGCGCGGCGGTTGGACAGATTGTCTTCAGCGCCGATGAAGCCGTGGAAAAAGCCGGACCCGAAAGAAATGTTCATGTCATTCTTGTCCGCGCCGAAACCACGCCCGAGGATATCCACGGCATGGAAGTCGCCAAAGGCATTCTAACTTCGCGCGGCGGCATGACCAGCCACGCCGCAGTGGTTACGCGCGGCATGGGCAAATGCTGCGTAGCGGGCGCGGGCGATGTTGACGTGGATGAAAAAGCGGGCGAAATGCGCGTCAAAGGCCAGACCTTCAAATCCGGCGACTGGATCTCGCTCGATGGCACCACGGGCCGGGTGATCAAGGGCAAGCTCAATACTCTCGATCCTTCCCCCGACGATCCCGAGCTGCAGAAATTCATGGCCTGGGCGGACCCGTACCGCACTATGAAAGTTCGCGCCAACGCGGACATTCCTCGCGATGCCATTCAGGCGCGTACTTTCGGCGCCGAGGGCATCGGTCTTTGCCGCACCGAACATATGTTCTTCGGCGAGGAGAAGATTCCGCACATGCGCGCCATGATTCTCGCCGATAACGAAAAAGATCGCCGCACGGCATTGAAGAAACTGCTGCCGATGCAGCGCAAGGATTTTGAAGGCGTATTCAAGGCGATGGACGGACTCCCGGTAACCATCCGCACGCTCGACCCGCCGCTGCACGAGTTCCTGCCGCGCCGCGAAGATCTGATGGTGGATATCGCGACGCTCCAATATGCGGACGCGAAAGAGAAAAAGGGGTTGGTCTCAAAGTACCGCGACTACGGAGCGAAAGCGATTGGCGACTTAAAGAAACTTATGCCGCTGCTCCTCAGCCGCGTCGAGCAACTCCACGAGTTCAATCCCATGCTCGGACATCGCGGTTGCCGGCTCGGCATCACCTATCCGGAGATTACCGAGATGCAGGCGCGCGCCATTTTCGAGGCGGCCGTAGCCGTCGCCAAGAACGGCGTCAAGGTCTATCCCGAAGTGATGATCCCGCTCACCGCCACGCTGAATGAGATGGCGAACCAGGCAGCGATCGTTCATCGGGTGGCAAAAGAAGTGTTCAAAGAAAAAGGACGCACCGTGGAGTATCTGGTCGGCACGATGATCGAACTGCCGCGCGCCGCCCTGATCGCCGATGAGATCGCCAAGGAAGCGCAGTTCTTCTCCTTCGGGACCAACGATCTCACGCAGACCACATGGGGCTTCTCGCGCGACGACGTCAACAAAATCCTGCCCACCTATCTAGCGGATGGAATCATCAAGCAGGATCCGTTTGCCGTTCTGGATCAAGAAGGCGTAGGCCAGTTGATCAAGATAGCGGTCGAACGGGGACGCAAGACGCGTCCGAACCTGAAGGTTGGCATCTGCGGCGAACACGGCGGCGAACCATCGTCGGTCGAGTTCTGCTACCGGGTCGGACTCAACTACGTTTCCTGTTCGCCGTTCCGAGTACTCACCGCTCGACTAGCGGCGGCTCAGGCTGCGGCCGGCGAAAAGCTTAAGATCGACGCGGGACGAACAAAGTAAATTCGGAATAACTTTCGAAGGGCATCGAAACCAGTTCATTCTGGGTCCGATGCCCTTTTTTGCGGAAGGCAATCGTTTCCTCCGCCGAAACAGCCGCTGCGGAGACGATCGAATGCGAGACGATGCACAGCGCCGTGATGCGCTTCACTGCGATCTTTGCAATCGCGTAATCAGCTTTTGCGCCAGGTTCTCCTCCGACTCGGACCACAGCAACCGCCCCGTTGCTCCGGAGTTTTTTTCGACTTTGGCGGTAAACTCCACCAGCTTTTGAACGTTGCTGCGGACGTTTCGCTCCGCTTCGGAAGTAAACTCGACTTCTTCATGGAGGAAGGACGAGTCCAAACCGAAATCAATTTGAACGTGCCCGGCCTCTTCCGCCGCGTGCTCTTCAAATTCCATCCCATGCGCAACCAGACGCACCAGCGACGGCTCCAGCACCCATTTCTCGGCGCCCTCGGGAGGAGTCCACAAGTCCCAATAGGCCTCGAAAATGTAGGCATAGTCGTCGTGCAGAAGTTCCGCGACCGCTTCCGCAGCGTCTTCCGGCGGAACGCCAGGCAGGAAGCGGCGCTCCAGAATCGTCGGCTCACTCCACGAGACGGGTTGGATCGCCGCGTAGGTCACACCTTCCCGCGCCGGAGAAAACGGAATCTGCCGCAGCACGCTAACCGTTCGCGGCAGAATCTCGGATTCCTCAAAGCTTGGAAACCACAGGCTCAAATAAAGCGAATCGCCCATGGATGTATTCTAAATGTGGGGCGTATTATGCAGGGCGCGTTCGGTTCAAGATTTAAAGTGTGTGAACGCATCCAGTTTTGACGGGAAAAAAACGCCCTGTTACTATGAAGATCGGCGGCAAACAGTCGTCTCGCCCACAAACGTCCCCGTCGTCTAGCCTGGCCTAGGACATCGCCCTTTCACGGCGGTAACATGGGTTCAAATCCCATCGGGGACGCCAACCGATGTTTCGGGGTGCGTCAGACTCCTTAGTTGTTGAAACAACGTGGGGTTCGTAGTGTTCAAAAACTTCTGGTCTCGGTCGTAGGCAACACCGTCTTGGAAAAGAAAATTTTGAACACGTAGTTTTTGCTCAGCGTCGCCTCGCTCCCAGGCAGCCGATATATCCACCAGCATAAGCTTCGAAAAACGTAGGAAAGCGTCAAGCGTTCCGCGCTGCGATCGCAAAGCATGTAGCTGTCGGGAAACGCCCGCAATCTCTTCGTCGAATTCCACAGTGGTTTGGGCGTAGTCAGCCTGGCTGACATCGCCTCGAAGCCTGGCCCTGAGAAGTTCCGCCTTAAGTTTTTTCTGTTCTTCTAGGCGGGCCGTCAGTTCCTTGGTCGCCATGCTCGAATCGCCCTGCCTTTGCGCCCAAACCTCAGCTGCGATGGCGGGGAACTGGGCAACGGTTGCCGCGTCCGGTCGCAAGGTTCGGAGATATTCGACGAATTCAGATTCAAGTACGGGCTTTGACACCCTTACGGCTCTGCATTCGGCGTACCGACACCAATAATTCGGGTAGTGCTTTCTCTTACCCTTGTTCATTCCGCCCGTGAGCGGAGTTCCACAGACACCGCACTTCACAAAGTGCTTTAGCGGGAACGCAGGGTTCTGCTTTCGTTTTGGAGCACTCGACAACTTGCGGCCAGATAGCACTCCTTGCACCGCATCGAATAAATCCTGACTCACAATCGGAGTGTGCAGGCCCTTTACAAGTTCAGGCACACTCGATGAGTAAACCCAGCCCGCATAAATAGGCTTACGCAACAGAGCGTCAAACGTTTGTGCTGTAAGATTCTCCGCCCGCTTCGTCTTTAAGCCTTTGTCGGTGACGATTTGCAGAACTTGAATCTTCGTGTACTGACCGGTCGAATACAACTCGAAGGCTGCCCGTACCAGTGGCGCAGACAACGGATCGGGCTTGATGTTCGCACCGTCGCGAAGTTTCAGATCGTTCAGATAACCGAGAGGCGCGGCCCATGGCCAACGGCCCGCCCGAACACTGGCAGCGGAGCGGTCTTTCATCTTCTCCGACAGCGCGTCGGAGAAATATTGATTGAAGACGCCATGGACGCCCGCCGCCATGCGACCGGCCGCAGTGTCGTCAACGTTCGGTTCCGCCACAGAGAGGAGAGTTATCCCGTTCTCCCGCAACTCGGCAAGCGCCGCGCCCTGATCGGCGACGTTGCGTGCAAAACGGCTCAACGACTCCACGATGACATAGCCGATTCTTTTGCGGTGCGCCTCGCAGTAGGAAAGCAACCGAACAAAAGAAGGCCGGTCCGCAGTACGTCCCGACTCACCGGGCCCGAGAATGACCTCAGCAACTGTAAGGCCGCGCTGAGTCGCGAGTCTCCGGCAGCCGTCCTCCTGATTCTTGAGATTCAACGGGTCAGCCTGTTCGGGCGTGCTGACACGTAAATACATCACAGCCTCTAATCCCTGGTCGGTATTTTTGACGATATTCATGGGTGTAGATGTTAGGCCGCCTCCTGGTTTGTAGCAATGGCATGGACGTGCTCATCTGGAAGTGTCTCAAAGATGGAGGCGAAAATGTTTGCCAACCGGTACATCTGCTCGACGCGCTGCCGCTGGGCGGTTGTCGGTAGCGACGTGCGACCGTTAGCAGTTGCCAAAGCTATGGGATCTGAACTCGCGGGTTTTCCCATGGCGCTTTGAGGGAGGGGGTCCCTCGCGCCGCGAACTGCGTTCGAATTGGAGTTGATCGACATAAGCTCGGAAGCCGATAACAGTTCTGCCTAACGGTCTTTTCCCGATTTGCTCACTTCCTGTTTGGGCGAAGGATCAGTTGGTGTTCCTGACCGCTCTCCCATCGGAACGAAGCCCTGGCAATTCCTTTCCGGGCAGCGATAACCTGTTACTTTTCCGTTGAGCCAATTGGTTCCTGCCAATTCCGGATTCGCCCAAAAGGGTGTCGCGCAATCGGGACACGTGAGCTTGTAGCGTTGCTCCAGTTGATCGATTCGCGTCAGTACGTCCGCTTTCAACCCCTGTTCGACCAGCTCTCCAAAGGCTTCGATACCCGCCCGCTCCCGAATGAACATCTGCACTCCACACGGGGAGCAAATCACGTAGGGCTTCTTACGTTTAGTCATTCGCACGTCCAGCGGCTTCAGGCAAACCGGGCAGGGGAACCATTCTGTAGTCTTATTAATCATCATGATCTCCGTATAACTGTGTACTATGGCTTGGATGCGTAAGATAAGGCAAAAGTATCTGTAACATCTTAATATACATATAGATAACGTGATTGATAAATCCGTGTCTCCGCATATTCCTATGCTGTAGACTATAAATGCCGTATTATTGTGGGACCAAGAAGGGAGAATTCCACAAATATGCCGACCGAAGAGGAAACTCATTCAACCGGAAAAATAATTTCAGACCGGGCCTCGATGAAAAAACGCAAACGAGGTAGACCAGCCCACATCGAGCCTTCCGTAGTCGTTGGCTCCGCCGACATCTACTGTCTTTGGTTCAAGCAGTATTGGTCGCAGCTGGGCCCTCGATTCCTAGCCGCACGATCTGCCGAGGACATAAAGCAGGCCATCGCCGAGCACGCCCCGGATATCATCGGGAACCTCGCTCCCTATTTAGAATTGATTCTCCGGATCTTGCGCGATCCGAGATTCCCGGCGGTTCGCTCCGAATCGCAGATTCATTTCCTGGCGGATTCTCTGGGCGGCCAGGGTCTTGTCAAACCCCGCCGGTCCCGAGAAATCTGCATACAGGAAAGAAGCAGAGTGCGGCACGTCATCGTTCGGCGGGAATACTACATAGAGTGCTCGTGCGGTTATCAAGGGCCCGCGTTGGACGGAGCCTGCAGGGAATGCGGCACTGGAGAGTTATCTTCGGCCTTGATGTCGGAAAACGACCACTAATTCCGAACCAAGATTCCGGGGTCAGAGAGGAGTCGTTACGTACATACGTAACGTTAGGAGGGGTTCTGGAGTTGCCACCGCAGGTATTCAATCCTGGCGCGTCCCCTTTCGGTAATCCGATAGGACAAATAGCCGCGCCTGGAGTTCGGATTTCGTTCGAGTAAACCCTGACCTTTGAGGCGGCCAAGATAGCTATAGAGGGAGCGACGATTGGGAGCGGGGCGGAGTTTAAGGCGAACGGAGTCCGGTTTAAGGAATCCGTTAGACTGCGCAAAAATCCTTAACACATCCAGTTTCGTCATTTATTGATCCAAAACGGCTAAGGACGGAATTAACGACATGCATATTAGTGTTAGCACGCGCTAGTGTATGATAACTAAAACAGTACTATAGAAAGCCATTACTATATTTTTTAATTTTCCGATTTTTTTTATCCGATGGGAAGGTTCTTAAAGTTTCTGTTTACAAAAAAAACTGCAATAAAACCTTTGCGGATTGGAGGGCAAAGTCTTGAAACTACGAAATTCTCAGTTCGTACGACTGAAAATTACCGGGATAGTTGGTGTAATTGCGATATTTCGCCAATTGACGCTCACAGTGCCGACTGTGGTTGCTTGTCCAGGCCGGTTAGCCCTAAATTTTATATGTCGTTGCTTTTTCTAACGGCATGCATTTGTGATTTCCGCCCTTGCAGCTGATTCCATCGGCGGCTATGCTCAACTAGCGCAGTTTCCGGAGTACATAATGGGTTCCCAAGCCGTGACAGTGTCTGTCTCTGGATCCAGGAAGTTCCGCCCGACTACAAGCTCAGAGGACAAGATACCCTGTAGCATCCTTGTGATCTTCATCTGCCTCCTGTTATCAGGATGCGGCGGGGGAGGAGGAACGGGCGGTGGGGGCACACCGCCCCCAAATGTTCCATCGCTGTCAGCGATCGCTCCCTCGACCGCGGTTGCCGGAACGTCGTCTATTGTTCTGACTCTTTACGGTTCCAACTTCGTAAATGGCGCGAATGTCGAGTGGAATGGAGCCCAACTCATACCCACGTGGGTAAACGCCAACGAAATGACGGCCACCATTCCGGCCAGCGACCTTGCCGCCGCCGGAAGCGGACAAGTCACCGTCGTAAATCCGAGCCCGGGAGGCGGGACTTCAGCCGGCCAAATATTTACGATCCTCGCTACTGGCCCGTCCACAACGACTTGGATCAGAAACGTCGCGGGAATCACAGTACCAAATGATGTTGTGTGGGATGGCGCACATGGGAATCTTTATGCTTCAGTCAGCTCCAACGACCCGACGAATCCCAATGTGATCGCGATCATCAATCCGCTGACTGGGACTGTGGGATCAACTATTCAAACTGGAAACAATCCCGACCTGCTTTCCATCTCCTCGGATTCATCTTATTTGTGGGCTGCCCTCGATGGAGCCAATGCGGTCCAGCGCTTCCTTCTTCCGGGCCTCACAAAGGACATTTCCTTCCCTCTACCACCAAACCCTTACAACATACCTCCCCAGGCGGTGAGCCTACAGGCCGCTCCGGCCAGCCCGCACACGGTTGCCGTGGTTTCGGGTAATTGGGGAGAATCGCCGCCCGGGGATGGCGTGTACATCTACGATGATGCCACTCAACGTCCCACGTTCGTCCCTGGCAGTTGGGGAACGGGCGGCGGGCCATTCATCGATTGGATTCAATGGGGCGGCAACGACTCCACGATTTACGGAAACCAATATTTCACGATTGACCAAGGCGGAATTGCCACCTTAAACGTGACATCCTCCGGGGTTTCGTTTGTCGCGTATAACGGGGGCAAGGCGGACCCATACCTAACCCAGTATGAGGGCAGCGGACTACTGTACTCGCTCGGAGCCGCTTTCAATCCAGTTAATGGAAGTCTTGTCGCGACATTTGATTTTCCTGAATACAATCCGGCGTGCACGGCTGACTCTTCCTTAAACCGCTATTTTTGCGTGGTCGCATACCCCGTTGGCGGCACTGATGTCTCAAATTTTGAACTGTGGGTGTTTAACCTAAACACTTACGCGCTGCTCAATCGAGTGTATTTCGGATCAACTCAAGGCACGGAATATTCGCCCCTGACGGGCACACCTAATCAACTCGTACGTTGGGGCAACGCTGGACTGGCGGTGACGACAATAACTGGGACATACGTCGGGACCGGAGGTGTGTTCCTGATTGATGGAGCGGCTGTGAACCCGAACGTGGCACCTGATTCGTCCTCTGGAACACCAACGTTACCCTACATCTGGATGACGTCTCTAACGCCGCAGCAGGCGACCAGCACCGGTAGTTCAGTGAATGTAACCATTAACGGCACAAATTTCACAAAAACGAGTACGGCCTGTGTGAATTGTAACTACCTGCAATTCGAGTATCTCCCTACTACTTATGTGAATTCCACGCAACTCAACGTTACGATTCCGGCAAGCTTACTAGGCACCTCCGGACCGTTGCCAATCAGCATCTTCGATAGCGCTACCAATCTGTTTTCCGGCAATGCTCTGGCTTTCACTGCTGGCTCACCTTCAGGTAATGGTGCCCAGGTGACTACGCTGAATCTTGCGGGCCTTGGCATGGCATGGGATGGAAATAGCCAACTCTTGTACCTAGCAACCGCAGATTACGATGGTGCGTATCCGAATTCAATTGTCGCTATTAACGCTGGGAGCGGAGCGGTTGCGCAGTCGCAGAATGTCGGCTCAGATCCTGCGTTCCTTAGCGTCTCGGCTAACGGACAGTATCTGTATGCGGCGTTTGCCACCGCGACCGAGATGACCCAACTTCAACTCCCCGGCTTGAACTCACCCTTGACGTGGGCATTGAACAATCCGCTTTCTTCGGCAGTATATTGGCCCGGAGACATGAAGGCTGCTCCGGTAAGCCCCCACACGACCGCCGTAACACTTCTCGACCCGGGTTGGCAGCCTGCAGAATTAGGCGGAGTGGCGATATTTGATGATAGTGTGCTTAGGCCTAATTACGCGCCCTTTAGCCCGTCGTATCTTTATGACACTGTCGCGTGGGGTGGGACAGACGAGATTCTAACAGCTTCCCAGGTGCCCCTGTCTATCTTTCAGGTAACGCCTTCTGGCGTGTCGTCGACCGTCGTAGGTCCTACATCATTCAACAACGGCGATCTGATGCACGAGGACTTCGGGACAGGGTTCATCTATAGCGACACCGGCAATGTCGCCGATCCGACTACGCAAGCGCAGGTTGGCGCCTATGGGGCCTCAGGCCTGGTCGCTCCGGATTCAACGTTGAATAGCGTTTTTATTCTCGGTCAGACGGCCTCGCAGGTCAGTACCAACAATTACACGATCGACTCATTTAACGAGAGCGCTTACACTCCGATATCCTCGATCATTCTAACGAACCTGCTGGGCACGCCGATCGAACTTACACGCTGGGGGACTTCAGGTCTTGCGGTATTGACAGCAAATCAAGACGGCGGTCCGGCGGGGATGCTCTATCTGATTCGGGACCCGAATTTTGTTACGAATGCTCAGGCAGCCGCGTCGCGCTCGTTCCCGCCCCAGGAACTCGTGCAACGACGGTGGAAAGGATCGTCCAAGACCGACATCTTAAGAACGATGAGGGAACGGAATACCCGAAGCGTACACTCCGGGAAAAATCGCTCAAGACGCCAGATCAGAGGATTCGTAGGAGTTCCGTCGCGTTGACCCGCATTGGCCCGTACGCTTCCAACCGCTAGGGCGCTAAGCCCAGCCTTTGGCAGAAAACGCTGGATGGATCATTGAACGATTCTCGTTGAATTTCACGCATGAAGAGTAGCTGTTGTAACCAGACGTTGGCACTCAGAACCCCGCTACACTTCTGGCGAAGGGACTGGGTGGGGTATTTTCGAGGATACAATGCTGATCCCGTCCCATCCTTGACGGGGTAATACACTTCGGGAAAAATTGTCGACCCCCACAACGGATTTGGACTGTAAGGGCTGGGGTGATGCGGCGCGGGGCGGCGCTTCCCGAAGGTCAGATGCCGCAGTGCGCCTTAATCCATGCGGTCAGAATCTCCTGTCCGATGCGCGTGCCGACCTGAACGCCGCCCGAGAGAACTTTCGAGGTGTTCTTTTTTATCCATTCATGGACTTTATTACCTGGCTTGTCGCCGTCACTTTCAAGCGCGTCAGTGAGTGTGTCCAAGTCTGCTTCTCTAGGCCCGCGCCAGTCAAAGCTTTATCGAGGGCCTGCCGGTCGCCGACGGCTATGCAACATGCGATCCGTCAGAGAGAATCTCGTTTGCCAAGTTCCGCTCGGCGAAGTGTCTATACGTATGGCGCTGCGGCAAGCGACCACTTCAATAGATTGATAGTTGACGAAAACAGGCGTTCTCACAACTTTGCGCCGTCTGTTCGCCCCTCCGCGATTTGGGCGGGGGATTTTGAGTGTAATCG
>Ga0182027_10000219_pt1 | contig 95807 bp, 87 predicted proteins | sample 712E1DmetaG_FD_121300 | JGI IMG/M metagenome (GOLD analysis project Ga0182027, IMG submission 121300) | Permafrost microbial communities from Stordalen Mire, Sweden - 712E1D metaG (Illumina Assembly) | ecosystem: Environmental > Terrestrial > Soil > Wetlands > Permafrost | place: Sweden... | reverse complement strand
GCTCCACGCTTCTTTCAGACCTCGCCTCGCGACGACGCCCTTGCGCTTCGCTATGACTTCACCTCCATCAGGTTGTCAAAGGGACTTCCACCCTCAAGCTGTCGAACATGTTCGGCACACAAGAAAAAGGGGTGCGGAAAACCGCACCCCTGATTCTTTTATCCAATTCCGGAGAATTAGAAGTTGATTTGCGTGCCGAGCAGGACGTCGGTCGAGTTGAGGTGACCGCCGCCGCTGGCGGCGTTGCCGCCGTCGGTCGGGATGTCCGTGCGGACCCAGCCCACCGAGCCACGGAACGTCATGCCGGGGCCGTAGGTGTAGACCACACCGGGAGCCCAGCGCGTCGTATCCAGGCTGCCGTTTTTGACGGAAGTGGCACCGGCGAGGGTGTCCTGACCCATGCCTTCGTGGTTGTTCAGGTAGGAAGCGCCCAGCTTGAACGGACCGGTTGTCCAATCAACGCCGGCAACCCAAGTGCGGTTCTCGCCATCAGCATGAACGGCGCCGTTGTCGGTGGTGTAGACAACGCCGAGGCCCAGTTGCTGCCAGGTGACGGCTGCGCCGAGGTTCCACTGATGGAAGGCGGTACCAGTATCAAGAGCATTGAAGGCCGTGTACTGAACGTGCGTGTAACCACCGCCCAGCGTAACGCCGACTTCCTGCCACTTGCCTTCGTAACGGGCAGAGCCTTCCCAGGCATCGCCGAAGGTACCAAGAACACCCTTCTGGGGATTGCCGAAAGCGCCCGAGGCATCGTTACCCGGCGATCCGCCGATTTGCAGAGTGCCGTTGACGTTGGGCGTATAGGAAGCCCCCGCCTGGAAGCCGGACCAGACCGGCGTCAGGTAGGTCAGCTTGTTGTTGTAGCCTGTGGCGTCGTCAGAGTAGTCCAGCTTGCCGGTGTTGATGAAGCCGCGAACACCGCCGCCTACAGAAGAATTACCGAGGCCGTTACCTTTGTCCAGCAAGCCAGCGCCCGTCAGAGCGCCATTGAACGGGTTGATGTACTGACGCAAGCCGTCGAAGTTCTCGTCGGCCGACGGAGCAGCCACTTCCAGCAGGTAGTTGGCGCCATCTTCTTTACCGAAGTTGACGCGGCCCCAGGCGCCGGAGAAGTAAGCGTAGCTTTCTTCCGTCACGAAGATGTCCTGGCCCGAGCCCTGGAAGCCGTCGCGATTTTGGCTGTCGATATCGGCTTCATGGTGGACGCCGACCGTCAGGCCGTTATCCAGCGTGGTTTCGCCGGTAAAGTGGATTTCGGTTTCGCGCAGGATGTCGAAATGACGCTCCTGGGTTCCCGTGGGCGCGCCCGTGTTGTCCTGACTGAGCCAGGTGACGTAGCCCTTGAAGTGGCCCGCCAAGTCCAGCTTGATGCCGTCGGCTTTCGCCGGGGCGGCAACAGCGAGACCGAGAGCGATGGCCGCCGAGCACATAAGAAGTTTTTTCATTGTAGTTCCTCCATTAGAATTGCTTGAAGATAGTGAACACGACAACCCGGTAACGGGGTCATCTTCCTTTGACTAGTACTTGAAAACCTGACCCCGGACAAACCCATTCGTCGTGACAGGCCTGCTTTTCCGGTTCACGAGTGATATTTTGGCAACAGCCTATCGTCTGATTTGCAACAGTTTTTTCCTTGAAAAGAAGAAGAAAAGCACGTAAGTAGTAAGTGGGAGCTTGAAAAAGTTCCTCCAAAAATGCCCAGATCATGACTTACCCAGTCGTGATCTGGGTTTTTCTCTTTAAAAGGTTTGGATCTCTTCGTCGGGTATACATGGACCGTGACTGAGGCCACCAGTCGGCCGAATAGGTTACGGAAACTAATCTTGCTTTAAGTGATTCTTCAGAGATGTGGCGTCCTATTCATTGACGGCAAGGAATAAGTGCGGCAGAAAAAGCGGGACCAATGACAGAGCCCCCTGAACAATCCCCGCCTGCAGACCCAACGGAGCATTTACGCCAGCTGCTTACAGCAGGCGATGTCAGAGCCTTCAATGCCGCTCACAAAAGGGCCAGGAAGGGCGATTCGCAATTCAGGCTCGACCTCAAAAGCTTAAATCTCTCAGGGACCGACCTCAGACGGGCCAACCTCGAAAATGCCAATTTTGCAGGAGCGGAACTCGCGAAGGTCAACTTCGGGAGGGCCAACCTCAAAAGGTCCAGCTTTGCAGGGGCCAAACTCACAAAGGTCAACTTCGCGGAGGCCGAGCTCAAGGGAGTGAATTTTACGGGAGCTACTCTGACAAGAATCAACTTCGTGGGAGCCGATCTCTCATGGACCGATTTCACAAAGGTTAAATTCTCGGGAGCCCATCTCTCATGGGTCAATCTGAAAGGCGCCATGCTCGCCGGAGTCGACTTCACGGGAATCGATATGATTGGAGCCGATCTCTCAGCAGCCGACCTCACGGGAGCCAAAGTCACGGGCGCCGATCTCACGGGAGCCAGACGCAACAAGCTGACGAAAGGTCCGAGTGCCGAGCCATTATGGGTCATCACAAAATAAGGTCAGGGGCGTGAGCATGGCCTGGTGTTTGGATATCTGCGCGGAAGGCGAATCAGTCAGAATTTCAGCCGGTATCGAATCACAGTTTTGCTTTCCAGAACATGTGTCGAGTTTTGGCCGTAAATCGCCACTGAGTGCGGTGAAATTTCATGGCCTCGGAACGCGGAGAAAAACTCGGAGTCAATGTGCGCCCTCCCCTGCCTCAAGGACGGTGGGACTTACACTGGTGCGGGCGGAGGGACTTGAACCCTCACGGGCCGTTTAAGCCCTGCGGATTTTCGTACCACTTCGGCTTTCGCCGCCGCCATCTGGCGTTCGTGGTCTGGACTATCCCTTCACCATGACGCCGGTGTGATCCGGCGTTTTCAGGCGCTGCCCGTCTAGTCTCTACACCTTCCCCTGTTCAGGGGTTTGGCTCGGGATTGCCACGTATCGAGGTTTCCCCGACTTTGAGCAGTTCTGCATCGCCGGTTTCCCAGGCGAGCACTCAAGTTTTCCTTAAGTCCGCTGCGTATGCCATTCCGCCACGCCCGCATGGCTGGTCATCTGCACCTACGTATCATAGAGCAAGGCAGCGTGAATTTACACGTCAGTCTCCGGTGTCGGAGGTCCTGGTCGATCTGGAACGTTCGGATGGTTTTGGTTTCTTTTTTGGTTTTGGTCTCATGATGTTGATCGCGGCGGCATCAAGATTCGTCTTGATGTGCGCCGCGTAATATTTCTCGATCATCTCGACGCTGGTGCGGCAGTTTTTGGCGATCTGGTAGATGTCGGCACCTTCCATCAGGCGCAGACAGATGTACGTATGCCGCAGACTGTAAGCCGTTCGCGGCCGGCCTTCGCGGTCGAATCTCAGATTTTCCTCGTCCAGGATCGTCTTGAAAAGCTCGCGCTGCCATTTCGGAAAAATGAGGTCTGTCGGTAGCGGAAGGCACCATTTTTCGGAGCCGTTGCTAATGGTGTTCGGCTCCTTCGGGCCCCTGCCCTCCTCGTATGCGCGTGGCGGACGCAATCTGGCTTTCAGTCTCTCAAACGGCCGCACGGCGCCGCTCATGCTTTTGCAGTAGCCGACTCCCCTCTTCCCGCGCACCTCGATTTCTAGGATCGTCTGGCCGCTCGCCTCGTCCTCAACGATTGTCACGTCCCGGAATTGAAGGCGACGCGCTTCATCAGGCCGCAGGCCGGTGTTGGCCGAAAACAAAACGTAGTCGTGAAGTTGTTCACATTCCCATTTGAAGCGCGCCTGCTTGGGCTCATGCGCGCGTTTCCTTGTGGCCTCGTAGAGTTTCTTGTATTCCTCGGGGGAGAACCATGCCCGGTGTGAGATTTTCGGGTTTGATCTGTACGGCTCGGAAAGATCGGGAAGATGATCGAGCCAGCCATGGCGGACGGCTGTTTTCAGGGTCTGCCTGAGAGCCACGACCTCCTGATGCATGGTGTTGTGGGCCGGCGGTTTTCCGTGCTTGGCCACGGCTTCTTCGTGGCGATGAATGCGGTAGTCCTGGATCTTGCCGGCGGTGACTTCTGAAAGGCCCAACGGGCCGAAGAACGGCACCAGATGAACCAGCGATCGGCGCTGCTGTCCTTCGACATAGACTCTGCTGCGCTGGCCCTGCGTGATGATGTCGTATTCACGGAGGAATAGTTCTGATGCTTCGCGGAAGGTTTTTTCTGTTTTGATTTCTCCGCTGCGGAGTTTGCCGCGCAGTTGCAGATACCAGTCCTCGGCGATTTCTTTTGCTTTCGAGAGGCTGTCTTCCTTCGTGCTCGTCCGGCGATTCTTGCCGGCGAAATAGCTGGAGCATTGCCAGTGGCTGCTGTTCGGGCGTTTGTAGACGTGAACCTTGCCGCCGAGGATGGTGTATTGTTCCGGCATCGCGGATGACCTCCGCACTCCTTCAAAAATGCGAAACTGTGAAAGAGTTGTGTAAGGCTATCCGAGGTATGGGATTATGTCAATAACTTCTTTACTGGCAAGCACTTGATATGGTTTATAAAATCAATAAATACGATTTTAAGTCCCGTGCGTCTGCCAGTTTCGCCATCCGGGCGCTGCGATCTTCTACAGCAACGTCGCACCGATTCAGTTGATTATAGCGGGGTTGGGGGAGTTGGGTTGGATAGCCGCTGAGATGCAAACGTCAAGTTCAGTGTTGTGGGACATCGCTATGAAGCACACAATCGGGGGGCGTGTCGCGCTCGAATCCTAATGCCGAGTACAGCCGCTTCTCCGGACACTGATGTTATTCAGCTAGTGACGGGCAGCACAGTCTGTTGCTGCGGAGTGCGACAATAGGGCGTCGTCAAGTTGCCTGCTCTACGCTTCGGAGGAATCACTTGAGCTCCATAAATAGATTACTGGTTGATGTTTTTTTGATCCTTATGCTGTCAACGGCCGGCATCGCCAATACGGTCAACACCGATCTTTACGTTGCGACAAACGGCAAAGACTCAAATCCTGGGACAATCGAGAATCCCCTACGAACAATCCAACATGCAGCCGACATCGCGAAGCCGGGGGACACGGTTCATGTTCGGGCAGGCAGCTACTGCCAGCAGTTGGCAGTCAAGGTCTCGGGGAACGCGCAGCAGGGGTTCATCACCTTTCAAAGTCAGCCGGGTGAGCACGCGGTTCTCGACGGCGGGTGCCTGACGCCGCCCGCAGGCGAAGCCAGCATGGTTGAGTTGACCAATGTGAGCTTCGTGCGCGTCCAGGGCTTCGAGATACGCAACTATCGGACCAGCGACTATCACAGCGCCCCGGGCGGAATCCGCGTATTCGGGGGCGGATCGCACATCGAAATCCTCCATAACGACGTGCATCACATCGAGCAGAACTCCGCTCACCGATTGCGTCCGGGCAGCGGGGCCAACGGCTTTGGTATTGCTGTCTACGGTACCGACGCCACGACTCCGATCAGCGACCTGGTCATCGACGGCAATGATGTCCACCATCTCAAGACGGGCTCAAGCGAGTCTGTGGTGGTGAACGGCAATGTAGCTGGTTTCCGCATAACGAAGAACTCGGTGCACGACAACAACAATATTGGAATCGATGTGATCGGCTTCGAACACACGGCGCCGGACCCGGCGGTCGACCGGGCACGCGATGGAGTGGTGAGTGAGAACTCGGTTTACAGCATCACCGCAAGAGGTAATCCAGCTTACGGCGAGGGACCCGATTCCGACGGCATCTACGTCGATGGCGGAACTCGAATTCTGATTGAACGCAACCTCGTGCATGATGTTGACTTCGGTATTGAACTGGCCAGCGAGCACCTCGGGGGAAGTACGAGCCACATCATCGCGCGCAACAATCTGATTTATTCGTGCCACGGCCCTGGATTCAGCATTGGAGGTTATGACCTGAAGCGCGGAACCACCGAGGACGCAATCATCGTGAATAACACTCTCTACAGGAACGACACCTGGAAAACTGGCCAGGGTGAGTTTCTGATGCAGTTCTACATGCGCAACAATGTCTTCAAGAACAACATAGTTTATGTTGGTGAACACGGGCGAGCTCTGGCCAGCAGGTCTGGCCGTATGGATGGTAGTACTCCGACCGTGACGCTGGATCACAACATCTATTACTTTCCGGCCGGCTCAAAGGCAGCAAAATGGACTTACGACGAGAAAGATTTCTCGACTTTCGAGGAGTATGTTTCGGCAACCGGCAATGATCAGAACTCGCGGTTTATGGATCCGCGATTTGCAGACGCTGCTTCGAACAACTTCCATCTGGAGCCAGACTCCCCGGCGCGAAACGGCGGGGATAATCTGGGAACCCCAATCGTGGGTGATCAAGATCTCGACGGTCGGCCCCGGCTTAAAGGAACGAAAATCGACATCGGTTGTTATGAGACGCTGCTCCAAGCAATGTGAACAAGCAGGCTGCTCGAGGTCGTTCCCGGATCCCGGGCAACTCGGAAGTCACTCGAGAACCGGCGATTTACACTGGGACTGGTCTCATAAATGGTTCTCCGAGCAGGGTGTTCGGCCCTCAGGGCTAAAGCCCGCGTTTTTATTGACCTTGAGCGGCAGGGCTTGAAGAGGCGGCGGAAAAAGTCCTTCCCCATCAAGAGCTGTGACCTCAGCGGCTGAAGCCGCATTCAAAACAATGCAATTATCGCAGCGGTAAACCGCTGCGCCACCCAAAAATCAAGTGCAAAGTGGAGTTTTTCCGCAACCTGTTGAAGGCGTGCCTTTCCCAAAGCCATTTATGAGACCAGTACTAATCAAAAGCGCAAGCGCATTTTTTCCGCCAACCCGCGTGGAACACCAACAACCTCAATCCCGAATTTTGCGGTGAGATGGACGAGAGCCTCATTCTAAGACGTCCGTTTAGGGATAAGACTCAGGCTCGCTCCGGCTTGCTTAAACGTACCCGTGATCTCTGAATTGTCTTTGTTCATGGCGCCATCATAGACAGTCTGACTGGGGCTGCTTTCGAAATGCAGAGTGGGTTCCTTATAGGTGATGGCGGTGATCGGGGTGCCCGAAATGTCCTGGTCAGGATAGTCGATCGTGCCGTTTAGACTTCCATCCAGCGCAGCAGAGATGTGCACCACAATCCGCTTTTTCGGTTGAGCTCCGGGATCGAGAGTACCTTCCCACACTCCGGTGATAGGCTGCGGATCCGCTCCCCTTGCCGGAATGGGCGTGATGCTCATTTCGCCCGCCAGGGATAATCCCAAATAAAGAGCGAACGACCAAGCGCGAGGGTTCTTCAGGAAGATCATTTTAATCAGCTTCTTTCCGATGTTTTGGATGATATCGCAGCCCTGTCAGGTTGGAAAACCAAATCGGGGATAGGCATTCCGCTAATCGCGGTGTCGTGAGGTCTTTCGAAAGCAGGTGCATTCTGTTTTGGATTGTTGCCAAATGAGGCGATTACACTCCGAACCGGGTGGTGGACGAGATGGGAATATTGCGTCAATCGTACATAACCGCCATCCTCGTCGAGCCACCGTCGTGCTACGGTTAATCACGCACAGAAACGAGGAACTCCCTTGAAGAAAATCACACTTGCTGTGTTGCTGTTGTTGTCCGCGCACACTTGGGCCGGGGGAAATCCCAATCCGGCCGAGTACACCGTCAACGTCCATGTCAAGTCATCGAGCATCGCCGGTGGCCAGCAGGATCTGAGCGTAGTCATCGATGGAAAGAAGTATGATTTGGAGTCTGAAACTGTTCCCAGGGCGTTGTTGGCACTCGGCGACTACAAGGCGAAGCTCATTAAAGACGAGCACAAAACCGCGTACGATTCCGTTCGAGTCTACGAGTTTCTGTTCCCCGACAACAAGATGAGGAAGTTCACGGTCGTCGGGCAGACCGAGTGACAGCACTCCGCTGACTGCGTCCTGCCCCATCGCTTGCTGTTTGCCGATAGTTGCTGAAATCAGATGTGGCGAGGCTGGGTTCACCGTCACTGGTTGCTTAAACGGGGACGTATTTTGTACTTGCGCCGGGCCTCCTATGGATGAGGCACGGATCCTGGAACATTCCATACAACTTTTCGGGCGCTTCAGGGTTCAATATTATGTAGGAATGTATTTGTCTGGAGGGAATCTTGAACGTATCGCGCTGGTTTCGTAAGGTAACTGGTTCCCGGCTGGCGGCGGGGGCCGCTGTTTTGTTCTTTGTGGCTGCTACGGCGGCACTGGCTTGCGCCCAGAGTGGCGCCATGACTCCTTATCAGGGTGAATCGGACGGCGTCAGCGCCGGCGGAAAATGGCTGGAGTTCGCATCTACCGACAAAATGACGGGCGCGAAGAAGGTGCGCTTTGAGATCCAGTCCAACAACTATTTTCGCGAAGACAATGAGTACAAGCCCAGAGTGAATCTGTATTGCAGTAACGGCAAGTTCAAGTTTGCGGACTTCAATCCCGGAGTCAGACTGCTTCCGCCGAACCGCCCCGGCTTTTGGGGACAGCCTCAATTGGAGGTGGAGGTTCGGGTTGACGATACCCACTACTTCAAGGGCTGGAACTGGATGCGCGGCCACTTTCTTTCGATGGACAAAGGCACGGTTCGAGGCTTGCTCGGAGCCAACGTCTTCAACATCGCGCTGCCCACCCGCAGTGGCCGGCAGATCGCGGAGTTTTCTCCCAGCGGACTGAATTTCGATCGCGTCAAGCAAGCCTGCGATCTGACGCCGAAAAAGCCGAGCAAAGACTAGCACCACGATGGCCCGATGAGTCAATGGAGTGGCCGGGCGAGGACGCTCGGCTCTCCATTGGCAACTTCCTCCTCCTGCATCCCCAACACTTCCCGCGAATCCAATAGTGTTATCTTGGAGGCGCATGAAGATTGGGATCACCTGTTATCCGACCTATGGCGGCAGCGGAGTTGTGGCCACCGAACTGGGGCTGGAGCTTGCTCGCCGCGGCCACGAGATTCACTTCATTTCCTATTCCCAGCCCATTCGCCTGACCGGGCCCGAACCTAACATTCATTACCACGAGGTCGAGGTTACCCGCTATCCGTTGTTTGAATATCCTCCCTACGATCTGGCGCTGGCTACGCGGATGGCGGAGGTGTCGCAGCTCTACGAACTCGATCTGCTGCACGTACACTACGCGATCCCGCACTCGGTGAGCGCGATGCTGGCCAAACAGATGCTGGCGGCGACTCCGCCGCGGCGCCACTTGCCGTTTGTCACCACCCTGCACGGGACCGACATCACTCTGGTCGGACTCGACCGCTCGTATCTTCCAATTACGCGCTTTTCCATCGAGCAGAGCGACGGCGTGACAGCGATCTCGCAATACTTGCGCAACCGCACGCTTAACGTTTTCGACATCAAGAATCACATTGAGGTCATCCCGAACTTTGTGAACTGCGACGAGTATCTGCGCAAGCCGGAATGGCTGGAAAAGCGCAGTGAGTATGTGTCGAACGACGAGCGGCTGTTGGTGCACCTTTCCAACTTCCGTCCGGTGAAGCGCGTTCTGGATGTGATCGAAATCTTCGACCGTGTGCGCAAGAAAATCCCTTCCAAGCTGTTGATGATTGGCGATGGGCCCGATCGCTCGCAGGCGGAATGGCTGGCGGTGCAGAAAGGCCTTCACGAGCACGTGTCTTTTCTGGGGAAGCAGGATCAGATCCGGGAAAAACTGGCGATCGCAGACGTGTTGTTGATGCCGAGCGAACTGGAATCGTTTGGGCTCGCAGCCCTCGAAGGGATGGCTTGTGAAGTGGTTCCTATTGCCACGCGCTGCGGCGGAGTGCCGGAACTGATCGAGCACGGTGTCACTGGATTCATGGCCGATGTCGGCGACGTGGAGACCATGGCGCGTTACGCCATCGAGGTGCTGAGCGATGAATCGGCTCTGCGTGCCATGGGAAAACGTGCGCGCGCCGGCGCGCAGGAAAAATACTGTTCCAGCAAGATCATTCCGCTTTATGAAGGCTTTTACCGGAAGGTGCTGGCGCAATCGCCGAAGTCGTCATGAGCTCTTCGGGATTGGGCAGAATGGGCAGCCGCAAGCGGATCAGCGTGCCGCCCCCTTCACGGTTTTCAATCATCATCTTGGCAGCATCGCCGTAGAGCACCTTCAGGCGCTCGGCAACGTTCGCCATGCCGATTCCCATACCTGCCAAGCTTTGGGCTTGCCCGTTCTCCGGAACAAACTCTTGAGCTGAAGCCATGCCTACGCCGTCATCCTCCACTTCAACCACCAGCCGCGATTTGATCAGGCGGCTGCGCAGGGTAATGCTGCCGCCTTCGACCTTGGGAGAGAGTCCGTGCTTGATGCAGTTTTCGACCAGCGGCTGCAGTAACATGCTGGGAACCATGGCTTCGAGAGAGGCGGGATCGAGTTCCTTGACGACCTTGAGCTTGTCCCGTCCAAAGCGGACGACTTCAATGGCCAGATAATTGTCGATGAACTCGATTTCCTCGCGCAGCGCAACGAACGAGTCGGTGCTGTTGAGGAGACGGCGAAGAATGGTCGCAAGCTTCAGGATCATCTCCCGTGCCGTGTCGGGATCGAAGCGCACCAGCGAGGAAATGGAATTCAGGGTATTGAACAGGAAGTGCGGGTTGATCTGATTCTGCAACGCCGCCATGCGTGCCTGGAGCAGCAGGCGTTCCTGCTCTTCGAGCTTGATCTGGATGCGGACGCTGGTGAAGATTTTCAGTTCCGTGCCCACGACCATCACTACGGTCAGATAAATCGCGCTCTCTACCAGATAACCGTTCAGACTTGCGTGATTGGCCCACAGGCCGGGGCTTTCCAGGCTGAAGATGGAATTCGGCCAGGAGCGCCAGATTTCCGTCTGCAGGAAACGCAAGCCCACGATGGTCGCGAAAAAAGTGACCTGCCAATCGAAGACGCGCGGGCGCGGCAGATTGCGGCGAATCATGCGATAGAGGGTGAGATCGATGAACGGCGAAAACGACCAGATGTCTTCCTGTTCCGGAGCGAACCGGCGCAACCACCCGGCGGCAATACCGGCGAGCACATTCAATGGCAAGCTCGCCCACTCGCCGTGCAACACGGCGGGCAGCGAGACCAGCGCTCCGCCGAGTCCTCCCGACAAACGGCCGCCGATCACGCCCAGCAGCAGCGCGGTTTCGAGCGACAGGTCGCCGGCGAGGAAGCTCTTGACGCTGACGCGTATCCAGACACCGAGTGTGATCGGGATTGCCATCCACAAGGCAAGATAGATCTTGTGCCGGGTTTCACGCTGCTCACGGAAGATCAGGTTTTTGAATTCTTTGGAGCGCACTAAAGCGCTCGACAAGGCTGCGGCCACGCCCAGCTTGATCAGGAGGTTGACGAGTATCAGCCGCGGTTCCATTATTGAATAATTCTTCCCGGAGGATCGCGTGCGCGGTCGGGATCAGGCTTCGATTGTACCCGCTGCCTCGCGCAAAAGCCGCTCAACGTCGATATTCGAGCCCGCCGGAACTCCGCCCTGCGCGAAATCGTGGCTGCCACCGCCACGACCTCCGACGGACGACAGGACTTGCTTGAGCAGCGCGCCCATGTCGGCCGAACCGCCGGCGGCCTGCGCAAATACCAGGCCCGGCGGATCGACGGTGCTGGCCACGAGCGCGATGACCGGCACATTTGCTCGCGTCACTTTCTGCGCAAACAATTTCGCAAAGCTGATGTCACGATCGGAAAAAGATCGCACGACTATCTTCCGCCCGGTCGTCTGCGATTGATCGTTGTCAGGTTGACTCTGTAGCGCGGCCAAAGCCATCAGCTCGGCGAGTTGATCGAGGGCATCATCCTTTTGCTTGCGCGACAGCTTGCTTTCTTCGATACTCTTGCGGATCTGCTCCGGCACGTCCCAGAGATGCGCGGAGAAAAGTGCGGCCGCCTCACTGAGGGCACTGTAATCACGCCGCGCCATGCGCACTGCGCGACCGCCGCAGACGAACTCGACACGGGTTCCCTGCCGCACCCTTTCGCTTTTCCGAAGGACGATCGAACCGATCTGGCCGCTCGCGCCGACGTGCGTTCCGCCGCAGGCCGACAAATCAAAATCCGCGATCTCGATGAGCCGCAGCTCGTCGCGCTCCGCTGGCGGCAGTTTGCGCAGGCCAAGCTTCTCCGCTTCCGCGCGGGAAACGTAGCGAATCCGCACGGGGCGATTCTCAAACACAATCTGATTGGCTCGCTTCTCGGCAGCGAGAATTTGCTCGGGACTTACCGCCGGCGTCGCCAGATCAATCGAGCAATAATCTTCGCCCATGTGGAACGAGACGGTCGGCATCTGATAAAGCTCGATAAAAGCTGCCGAGAGAACATGCTGTCCGGTGTGCTGCTGCATGTGGTCAAGACGGCGTTCGAGATCGATGCTGCCATGCACTGCGGCGCCTGGCAGCGGCAACTTTGCCGGCGCTTCCAAGTAATGAACGATCCTGCCGTCCTCGGCATCCGCAACTTCGATGACTCGAAGGCGCTCGGCTTCGCGATCGTCCACGCGATCACCCACGACGAGCGTCAGCCATCCGGTGTCGTGCACCTGACCGCCGCTGGTGGGATAGAACGCGGTTTCGCGCAGGATTACGGCGGGGCGCGGTTGCTCAGGCGAAGGGGATGTGATTTCCTCGACAATCGAATCGAATTCGTGGATTTCAGAACGGTCGTAGTAAAGGCGTTTGGTCATGATGAAGAGCTTGGTGTCCCAGGTTCGCGCCCGTCTTTTGGGCGCTAACCTGGGCGATCTCGCGGGAGAAGCAAAAGTCAGGCACCGGCGATCCACTGCACACGAAAGAGCCCGTTACCGTTGCTTCCTTCCGGACCTGGCGGGGTTGGCGGGAAAACGTCGCGCGGAACCGATGCCTGACTCTACATCTTAGCAAGAGATCGCCGAAAACAGGAATGCCGAACGTCCGCTGCCCTGCCTGTACAATTCTTGCATTGCCCGAAGATTTCTATGTTAAGAAACACCCTGCGTTTGCTAGCCGTCACGGTAACCGTTATCGTTATCGCGGCCATCGTCGCGGTCCTGGCTATCGTCGTCTGCGTGGGAGTGCAATACCGTCGCGATGACCGTGCCATTGTCCTCCCGGCTCCGCGCGGTCCACACCCGGTCGGACGAAGCTTGGCGGATTGGAAGGACAATCGGCGCAACCGGGAACTGATGGTCTTCATCTGGTATCCCGCTCGGGACGGCGCTTTAGGCCCGCACAGCGAGTACATTGCGGGCGCTTGGGGCCGACTCGAAAGCGACAACATGAATCCCATTCCTCCCAAGCGCCTGCTTGAGATTCAGGTTAGCGCCATCGAAGACGCTCAGGTTGCTCCCGGCGCAATGCCTGTTCTCGTCATGTTGCCGGGTATGGGCCGTATCCCCGCGCATTACACGACACTCGCCGAGGATCTGGCGAGCTACGGTTATCTGGTGGTGGGGGTCACTCCGACGGGAAGTTCCGATGTCGTCGTATTTCCCGATGGCCGCGTGGTGCGGGGCAACGAGGAAGCGAAGGTTGGGTCGCTTGACGACCGCTCCCGGGCCCAGGAACTGGTCGTAACCTGGGCTGGCGATGCCTCCTTTGCTCTTGACCAACTCGGACGCGATCCGCGGTTCGCGAATCACATTGAGGCCAGCAAAATCGGCATCTTCGGGCACTCGTTCGGCGGAAATGTCGCGGCCCACTCGTTGCAACTGGACGCAAGGTTCGACCGCGCGGCAGTTCTGGACAGCGCGTTTTTTGGCGAGCCGATCAACGCCCTCGATAAGACGCTCATGGTTTTCGAATGTGGCACAAACGGCACAAATAATGAGCAGGACTGGAGAGCCGTTTGCGCGGTTGACCGAGCGAGCTGCTCCATCGAGAGTTTCCCGGAGGCCCGCCACATGAACTTCTCCGATGCCGGCGTTCTTCCTTCCCGTTTTCCTCTCCCAAAGTCCGTGCTCATGTTGGGAAGCGTCGATGGTATGACGTTTCTTCGCGACATCTCAGATCGCTTGCGGGCATTTTTCGGCCAGATGTGAGATTAGCCTTCACAACAACTATCCCAAATGGCCATGGCTGAGTTAACTTCGTAGTCGGATCTTCTGAGCGAATCTCATCCATGGCCGAGTCAGAGTGCGCCGTTTACAAGAAACTCAAAGAACGTGAAACCCGCGCGCACGCGGCGTGGACTTCATTTCTGTACCGCAATGAAGTCAAGCCGAGGCTTTCCGAAAAGGCAAAGCGGAAGCATCAAAAAGAAGAAATGGAAGCTTATCAGCAGGCCCACAAAGCTCGACTGGCTCACGCGAAGACTTGTCCAATCTGCATGTCCAACATGTAAACATTGCAGCGGTCAAATACCTAGGTCCTTCCCCTTCGGCCCCGCTCAGGGTCAGGATGACAATCCGTACTTGTACGGCGAATCTACGCGACGCGGCTAGCGCACCACCAGCACTTCCCGGATGGCATCGCGCGCCAGGAAAAACTTGATCGACGCGAAATCGCGGAAGAGGTTTTCAATGTGCCGGTTGTTGAACACGCGCTGCAGGCGCGGAGACTGTTTATCGGAGGCGGGACGTCCGGGCAGCGCGAACTTTACCTCTTGCATCTCCAGCACATCGGTGCCGGTCACGTGATAGCGATAGCACATCGAGTCGGGTCCGGCGTCACGCGTGTGAAAGAACGCCAGCAGCAATCCGCCGGGCTTCATCACCGACCACAAACGGTCGATGGTCGGCTTCACCAGGCTCTCTTCCATGTAGTCGGGCAGATTCCAGCACAGCACCACATCGAACTGGGCGTTCTCGTAGACCAGGTTCTCGGATATGAAGGTTTTACTGTCCACAACCCAGTTTCCTTCACTGTCCTGAATGCGCAGCGCCGGGTCGAGTGACGACCGCAGCAAATCTTCGCTGTAATTTTTGTGTCCCTTATCGGTGAAAAAGCGGATGTTGTTGGCGGAGGTCGAGCCCAGGTCGAGCACGCACAGCCCGTCGCCGGAATTAGAATTCAGCAGCCGTGAAATCTCGGCCATGCCGCTCGACCGGCGGGTTCGCTTCTGCGGGACTGCGGCGGCCGCAGTCGGTTTCGAAGAGCTCCGAAAGAATTTCATTACGTTTTCAGAAACAGATGACATCGATCCGCGCACCCGGTCGCGCCATCAGCCCGCCATTGGCTACGAAGATGCGGAGCCGGATTTTCCGGCCTCTTTCTGAATATCGACCTTGCCTTTCAGGAACGCGCCCTCTTCTATGGCGATGCGCTGCGTGGTCACGTCGCCGGTCACCACCGCCGACTTCCGCAGTTCCACGCGATCGGAAGCGTTCACGGTGCCATCCAACTTACCCTGAATCACCACTGCTTTGGCGGTGACGTCGGCCTTGACGTTTCCGTTGGGCCCGACCGTCAAGCTGTGGTTGCGGAGCTCAATTTTGCCTTCGACGCTGCCATCCACATACAAGTCTTCGGAGCCCGACAATTCTCCCTTGATGACCACCGACTTGCCGATGTGGGCAAACTCTCCGGTCTGCGGAGCATCCATGCTTTAGCCTCCATCTCCTCGCGCTCTGTTCGCCGCGAATGAAGTGATTGTAAATCATTCCGCCCGGTTGCCGCTCGGCATGGCCGCCGGAAGTCATTCTCCATCCGGAACTTACAGCAAAGGCCGAAAGCGCTGCCCCCGGCGAAAGGGTTGGTTTGCTACCATCGTCTGTCCAGATCCATGGGCCCAGTCCAATCATGACGGTCGTCACCTCTATCGCGTGCAACTCCGTCGCTCACCGTATCGCTTGCAGCGTCGCCCATACCTGTGCCTCGATGCTGCTGCTCGCCGCGGCCAGTTTCGCGGCGCAGCCGGAGAGCGTTTCTTCGTATCACGATCCGGTTGAACTGGTGCGCAAAGCCGTGCAAAACGAAATCAAAGCCGCCAATGACGACAGCGCCCGCTTTCTGTTTCGCGGCACCAAGACTACGTCCAAGGGTTCCACGACAAGACTCTATGTCGAGACCAAGGATGTTACAGCCGGCTTGGTAGTCGCCTACAATGGCAAGCCTCTGGATGCCGAACAACGCCGGGCGGAGGAAGCGCGCGTCGAACGCTTCATCGACAATCCCGAAGAACTGCGCAGGAAGCGTGAACAGGAGCGCGAGAACTCCGAGCACACTATGCGCATCGTGCGCGCACTGCCCGATGCTTTTCTGTTTGAGTACGCAGGAGAAGAAACGGGCTCAACTGGCATCGGCCGAGCTGGCGCCACTCTGGTCAAATTGAAGTTCCGGCCGAATCCCCGCTACGCACCGCCGTCGCGCGTGGAAGAGGTCCTCACCGGCATGGAGGGCTACGTACTGGTGGACGCCGTCCGCTACCGCCTGGCCAGCATTGACGGCACTCTCTTCAAGGAAGTCGGGTTCGGGTGGGGGATCCTCGGACACCTCGATCGCGGCGGCCGCTTCCTGGTTCAGCAGCAGGAGGTGGGCGACAATCTCTGGGAAATTTCAGGAATGACCTTGCGTTTCACTGGAAAGATTCTGCTGTTCAAGAGTCTCTCCATCAGTTCGGTGGAGATTTTCAGCGGCTTCAAGCGGGTTCCCGCGAATCTGACGTTTGCCCAGGCACTGGAGCTGTTGAAGAAGGAAGAGGCCTTCGCGGCCGGTTCACCCATGTAGAGACGGGCCTTGCGCGGTCTCCTTGGGACACGGCGCGGACGCGGCAAGACGCGTCTCTCCGCGAAAATCCGGCGCCCGCTTATTTCCCGGCGCGAAACGTTTCTTCGCGCACAGTGAACTTCTTCACCAGGTCTTCGCGCACATGGTAACCCGCTCCCGGCGCGTCGCTGATGGCGATCATTCCATCGGCGCGGACTTCCACTTCGGGCTCGATGATGTCCTCTTTCCAATAGCGCTTCGAGGCCGACACGTCTCCGGGCAGGCGGAAATTCTCGAGTGTCGACAAAGCGATGTTGTGTCCTCGTCCCACTCCCGACTCCAGCATCCCGCCGCACCACACTGGCACATTGTGGCGCAAGGCGACGTTGTGCACCTTCACCGCTTCGCTGAAGCCGCCCACGCGGCCCACCTTAATATTGATGATCCGGCAGGCCCCAACCTCCAACGCAAAATCGGCGTCGCGCGCATTCCGTATGGATTCGTCCATGCAGATCGCCGTCTGGATGGCTTTCTGCAGCCGCGCATGAAGATAGATTTCGTCGTTCCACAACGGCTGCTCGATCATGAGCAGGTTAAAGGCATCGAACTTGCGCAGGTGCTCGACCTGGTCGAGCGTGTAGGCCGAATTCGCGTCCACGCTGAGAACAATATCCGCCCAGCGCGCGCGGATCTTCTCCAGCACATTCAGATCCCATCCGGGCTTCACCTTGATCTTGATCCGCCGGTATCCCGCCGCCAACTCAGTTTCGATCTTCTGCAGAAGTTGTTCGGGCGTGTCCTGAATGCCGATCGAAACGCCGCAGGCGATCTCGCGCCGCGTTCCTCCCAGCAACTTCCAGAGCGGCTGTTGCTTTTGCCGAGCCTCCGCGTCCCAGACAGCGTTTTCGAGCGCGGCTTTGGACATGCGGTGGCCGCGGACTCGGGCAAAACGCTCGGCACAATCCCGGCCGGCATCCAATTCGCTTTGCAGCAGTAGCGGAGCCAGATAATGTTTGATCGTGGGCCACGCGGTTTCGATCCACTCCGAGCTGTAATACGGATCTTCCCCGGCGACGCACTCGCCCCACCCGCGCACTCCGTCAGCCTCGAGGCTCACCAGCAGGATGCGGCGGCTGTAAACGCGGCCAAAGCTCGTTTCAAAAAAATGCACGAGCGGCATGTGGATTTCACGCAGAGTCATGGATTCGATTTTCATAATTCGGTTTTGCAAATGCCTGTGTAAAGGGTGCCCCACGTCTGGCGGTTTTAGAGACGTGGGGCATTGCGCAATGCGCGCCGGAGCACCCTAGTACCGCCAGCCCTCGTCCCACTCGCCCAGCAGGAACCGCCCATTCCCGCGCCCGTCGCGCTCATAGCCGAGCACACTCAGTCCGTCAGCAAACGCCTGCTGGAACCGCTGACGATTGTTTCCCTGCACCGCAAGCGCCTGCGCACGCGTCGGCGCCGCGGCCTTCCATTCGTAGATTTCCGCCGGCACGTCGATCCGCGCACGGCATTCAAACTTCGCGCGCGGACCATCCACCAAAACCATTTCGACCCGCTTTGACTTCATCCACCACTCCGCCACCAGCCGATCAGTGGGCAGACCGCCTTGCAACGGCGACGATGTGACCCCATATTGGTTCACGTTGTAGCGGCGCGCGATCGCGCCCAGCTTTTCGATATTCAAATACGCGTTCTTGATCTCCAGCGGATCGAACGTCCACTCCATCAGTTCAAAGCCGCGAGCCAGCGCATCTTCGCGCTGATAGAGCTTCATACGCCGTCCCAGGCCCCCATTGCGATATCGCTGGCGGACGGCCAACATGTGCGAGTGCAGGTAGCAGTGACCATTGCGCATGCCGGGAATGGCGAGCGCAAAGGCGATCAGTTCTTTTTCTTCGCATCTTTCGTCTTCCCTTGGAACGAAGGCGCCAATCACGTGGCCGCCGATCTTCGACGCCACCACGAACATGCGCACCGGAACCAGATCCGCATCCGAGAACTTCCATACTTCTTTCTGGAGCGCAAAACAGGCCTGCATGTCTTCGAGCGCTTCGCACTTGCGGATGGTCACTCTGCCGGTGACTGTTCTGGGGGTGGCTCCGGTCATGCCCGTTTTTCCTGCTGCTTCGACTCTTGCCATAGTGTTTCCAGTTCATCCATCGACGCCTCTTGCGGCGCTCGACCGCTGGCGCGCAGGCGCTCCTCCATCCATTGAAAACGGCGCTTGAATTTGCGATTCGTCTTGCGCAACGCCGACTCCGGATCGAGCGCCAGATAGCGCGCGATGTTTACCAGAACGAAGAACAGGTCTCCCACTTCGTCTTCCAGACGCTCGCGCAACTCCGGCGGAACCTGCGGCGTTCCCGACCCGGCAATTCCCTTCCCAACCGATTGGTCTTTGAAAGGAAGCGCCGGAACAGCCTTCAATTCCTCGCGCAACTCAACCGCCTCTTCTTCGAGCTTGGCAAAGAGTCCTTCCATTTCCGGCCAGTCAAATCCTACACGCGCTGCGCGCGAGCTGAGTTTATAGGCCTCCATCAGAGCGGGCATTTTCGACGACACGCCCGCGAGCACCGATTGCGCGTGGTCAGTTTGCTCGCGATCAGACGGGTCCAACTTCTTGCCGCCGTCCGCCGCCAGCCGCTTCTTTTTCTCTTTTTCTTTCTCGATCGCCTTCAGCGCCTCCCAGTTGCGCAGCACTTCGGCGGGAGTGTCCGCTTTCACGTCGCCAAATACGTGGGGATGCCGGTCCACTAATTTATTCGCAAGGCGGTCGAGCACGTCATCCACCGAGAAGTGGCCTTCTTCGCTGGCCATCTGCGAATAGAAGAGCACCTGTAACAGCAGGTCGCCCAATTCGCCGGTCAGTTCCGGCCAATCGCGGTTGTCGATGGCTTCGAGGACTTCGTACGTTTCTTCCAGTGTGTAGGGCTTGATGGTGTCGAAGGTCTGTTCGCGATCCCACGGGCATCCACCCGGAGCCCGCAACCGCGCCATGATCTGAACCGCTCGCTCGAATCGTTCGCCTGTGGTGGGCATGACCTTCCAATGTAAATGAGCTTTCTGGCCGGGGGCAAACTATCCATCGGAAAATTGCAGAACGAACCTGGTTTTGGCAGAAGGTTGGCCCTGACTACTGGCCGAAGCCTAGCCCTGAAAACAGAAGTCATCATTGATTCAGAATCGTGTAAGATGTGGCCCTTCCGCTTGTAGGTCAAATGACTGGAGGATCGCGTGGCAAGGCGTGAATTTCTCACTCGGCTGTCCCAGATTGCTGCACTCCCATTTCTCGCTGCGGGAGTCATGCAGACACAGACACAAACCCAACCCTCAAAGAAATCCCTGAAGATCATGATGAAGAGCGCTTGGGGATCCGACGATCCCACCAAAGCCGCCTTCCCGTTTTCTCACGGACTAGCCCTGTCAGAAGCCGGACACGATGTGCGGATTTTCTTGCTCGGTGAAGCCGTATCGCTGATGCGCAAGGCGGTGGCGAATTCTGTGACTCCGGTAGGCTGGCCGCCGATCGTCGAGTCCTTGACCAAGCTCGCCGCCCGGAAAGTTCCCATCTACGCTTGTGGCGCCTGTTCTCGCGCTCGTGGCGTCACGGAAGAGGATCTGGCCAACTTTGCCGCCAAGTTCGGAAACCCCACGATCTTCGTGTCGTTAGTAGAGTGGGCGGACCACGTCATCACGGAATAGAGCACCAAGTTCTGTTATTACTTGGAACCCTCCCGATCCGCTGCGGTCAGTGTCCTATCAGGGCACATCAATGACTTCTGCGATTCGTTCCGTTTCATCCGAAATGATCGCATCCACACCCCACGCCGCGAACTCGCACATGCGCTGGGCGTGATTCACGGTCCAGACCATAATTCTCTTCCCGGCCGCATGAACCGTTTCGACCAAGTCCCGATCCGCCAGTTTGAAAAGCGGAATCACCCACTGCGCCGGCATTTCGCGCCAGGTTCGAAGCTGGTCTGCGGTCTCGCAAAGAAATCCCAGCGGAATCGCTGAGTCGAGATCATGGATCGCCGTGAGCACCTCGGGAAGGAACGACGAAACGACGTATCCCTTTTTCGGTGGATGCTGGCGCAGCTCCGCGAGCGTCTGCGACTCGAGTCCCGCAACCTTCAACTCGATATCGAGAAAGGCACGGTGCGCAAACTGATGGAGAACATCCTCCAGCGTGGGCAACAGCAAAGCGAGGCTTTTCGACGCCGTGCTCTCGATCTTCATCGCGCCGATGGTCGCGTCGTGGCAGATCACAGCCTCGCCATCGGCGGAACGGCGCACATCGAATTCGAACCCGTCACAGCCGTGCTGCAAACAGAGGTCGAACGACGCTAAAGTATTCTCAGGAATTTGGCGGAAGGCCCGCGCGCCGCGGTGTCCTAAGACAAGAGGTCCAGTCATTCAAGAACCTGTGGTCAAACTCCAATCGCCGTCCTCAGCGCCTGAAGGCGCTCTTAAAACCGGTACTTACGGCACGCCTGAAGGCGTGCCCTGATACGAACCGCGCTTGTGCCGGGGTTGTTAAACTTTTGCTTTTCTTCGGCGTACTCGGCGTCTCTGCGGTAAAAAAGCAGCAAGTTTTCAGTCCAGATCGAAATCCCGGATCGGCTTTCCCGTGTCTGGCGTTTCCTTGGCCTTCTTCACCGCCTCCTGGAATTTTTTCTCCAGCAGTTCCGCGGCATGCTTTTGCGCTTCCATCGATTGGCGGAAGATCGAGTCGCGGCGGCTGTCCTGCTCTTTCATGGCGCGAGCGGCCTCTTCCATGTCGTTGAAGGTTTTTGGCTTGACCGGGGCGGTGTGCGCGATGATGCTGCGCGTCGCCGCGTCGATCTTCATGACCGCGCCGCAGCAGGGGCAAGTCACTTCAAAATTAGATTCGCGTTTCGCCACACCGCGATGATACCGCAATCGAGGTCAACGCGGCGTGAGGCGAATCGGCAGAATGTGGAACAGATACAGCATCTCCCAACCCAGCAGAACGATCGACACCAGGACAACCAGGATGGCGAGAATCTCGCCGAAGTTCAGGCCGGTCTTTTGCTCCTCGAAACGGCGCGCCCCGAGGCTCAAAATATTCAGCGTGGCAAAACCGAACACCAGCGCCCACAGGATGTTGTAAACCTCATCGCGGGTCGATCGCAGAAGCAACATTGCGGGGAGAACCCCTACCACGAGGGCACGTAGAGCACGGCCGGAGAACACCGCCCAGCCCTGGATTTGGCTGATCGCAAGAAATAACGATGGGCAAGTCCGGGGTGCGGCAGTGACGGGCCGAGGCAGTCTCATGCGGAAACTCGATAGTACCTTGTTTGCCTTCCGAAAGTCAGCCAGCGTGCAAAAAAGGCACACCCACAGGTAACGTGGTTGATTTTCTGGTGGCGGTCACAGAGGATAGTACGCGATGATCGTGAACTTCGCCGAGCGGGCGCACAACCACAACTGGGAACTGGACCCGGTCACCAGGTCCTTACTCGATACCGATTTTTACAAACTGTTGATGCTCCAGTTCATCTGGAAGCATTACCCGAAGACCCGTGTGTCGTTTTCTCTGTTCAACCGCTCTTCATCCGTGCGCCTCGCCGACATGTTCCCACGCGAGGAACTGATCCACCAGATGGAGCACGCTCGCCGCCTGCAGTTTCGAAGGTCGGAACTGGTGTGGCTCGCGGGCAACACTTTCTATGGCCGCCGCGGGATCTTTGAACCCGCTTTTCTGGAATGGCTGGAACGCGACTTTCGGTTGTCGGACTACGAACTATCGATCGAGGATGGACAATTCATGCTCTCGTTCGACGGACTTTGGGTCGAGACCACGATGTGGGAACTCTATGCTCTTTCCATCATCGACGAGCTTAAGACGCGCGCCGGCATGAAAAAGCTGCACGAGTTCGGCCTCGACATCCTCTATGCCCGGGCGAAAACAAAATTATGGGGCAAGATCGAACGGCTGCGCGGCGTCCCCGACCTTGCCGTGGCCGATTTCGGAACCCGGCGCCGCCACAGTTTCCTCTGGCAGGAATACGTGGTCGAGGCCATGGCAGCGAATCTCGGCAATGCATTCACCGGAACCTCGAATGCCTTCCTCGCCCACAAGCATGATCTGGAAGCCATTGGAACCAACGCGCATGAGATCCCCATGGTCATGGCCGCGCTCGCGCCGGATGACGACGCCCTGAAAGCTTCGCAGTACCACTTCCTCGAGTTGTGGCAGAGCACCTACGAAGGCGCTCTCCGTATCATGTTGCCCGACACTTTTGGAACCACACAATTTCTCGACAACGCCCCCGACTGGGCGGCGGATTGGACGGGCCAGCGCATCGACAGCAAGAATCCCTATGTTGCCGGCGACGAATATATCCAATGGATCGAGGGACGCGGCCGAGACGCGCATCAGAAGCTCATCATCGCGTCTGACGCGCTCGACGTCGATGACATTCTCGGACTGCACGCCTATTTTGGTGGAGCGATCGAGAGCGGCGTGTCCATCAATGACTTCCGCAGCGCCGCCGATTTCCACGATCGCCAGAAGTGGACCCCTGGGCGCCGCATTCGTTTCAGCGCAGGCTGGGGCACTTTGCTGACCAACGATTTCCGCGGCTGCGATCCCACGGGCGGCAGCGACTTCGACCCGCTCAGCCTGATCTGCAAGGTATCCACGGTCGAAGGCAAATCCGCAGTGAAGCTCTCCGACAACTACGCCAAGGCGCTGGGCACACCTTCCGAAATCGAACGCTACCGGCGCGTGTTCGGCACCGCGGGAATCAGCAACGTTCCCGTGATCACGTGAGGCGTTGCGCGCGCTGCGCCGCTACTTCGCCTGCGCGACCGCCTCGCGTTCGCCAACCTGCTGCCGCCACATCGCGTAGTACAGACCTTTCTGGTCGAGCAGTTCGGAGTGCCGTCCAAATTCGACGATGTGGCCACGCTCCAGCACGTAGATTCGGTCGGCGTGCATCACCGTCGACAGCCGGTGCGCAATCAGAATCGTGATCGCCTCCTGGTTGGTCGCGACTTCGCGGATGGTGCGGCTGATTTCTTCCTCCGTCAGCGAATCGAGCGAGGAGGTGGCCTCATCGAACACCAGCAACTGGGGATGCCGCAGCAACGCGCGAGCAATCGAAAGCCGCTGCTTCTCGCCTCCCGAGACCTTTACGCCACCTTCGCCGATCAGCGTGTCCAAGCCGCGGTCGGCGCGTGAAAGCAAGCTGTGCGCGGCCGCTTGCTGCAGAACTTCCATGCACTCCTCATCCGTCGCCTGCGGATTCACGAAGAGAAGGTTCTCGCGAATCGAGCCCGAGAACAACTGCGTGTCCTGGGTCACGAATCCAATCTTCTCTCGCAGGAGATCGAGATCCACTCGGTGCGATGAAATCCCGTTGTAAAGAATTTCGCCCGCCTTCGGAGCGTACAAACCCACCAGAAGCTTGACCAGGGTTGACTTCCCTGCTCCAGACGGCCCGACAAACGCAATCGTGTCTCCGCGAGCCGCACTGAAGCCGATCTCGTCCAATGCCAGGGAGGAAGAACTCTGATGCTGAAAACTGACGTCTTCAAACTGCAGCGTCATGAGCTCGTCGACCGGTTCCGGATCGGCGGGCTTGGGGTCGCGAGGAGTGTCGAGGATCAGCTGAAAATTGTGCAGCGAGACTTCCGTTTCGCGATAAATGTTGATGACGTTCCCCAACTCCTGCAATGGCGTGAAAATGAAAAACGAATAAATCATCAGGGAGAAAAATTGGCCGATGGTGATCTCCTGGCGAAAGATCAGATAAAGCATCAAGAACAAAATGCTGGTGCGCAACGCGTTGACCGCCGTCCCCTGGATGAAACTCAGGCTGCGCAGATACTTCACTTTTTTGAGTTCGAGATTCAGAATCTTTCCCGTGATTCCGTTGAGCCGCTTCACTTCCTGATGCGCCAGGCCGAGGCTCTTTACCAATTCAATATTGCGCAGCGACTCGGTCGTCGAACCTGCCAGCGCGGTGGTTTCGGCAACAATCGTTTTCTGCATTTTCTTAATGCGCTTGCTCAACACCGAGCTGATAATTCCGAGCAGCGGAACCGTGATCAGAAAGGCGGGAGCGATCGACCAATGCACTCGGAAGGCGTAGATCATCACGAAAACGATGCCGATGAGCGAAATGAAAAGTACGTTAATGGCAGCGGTAATAAAGCGCTCCACGTCGCTGCGAACTTTTTGCAGCTTGCCCAGAGTTTCGCCGCTGCGCTGGTCTTCAAAGACCTGGTAGGGCAAATCCAACGAATGACGGATTCCGTCCGAGTACATTCTCGCGCCCAAGCGCTGCACGATCACGTTCACGAAGTAGTCCTGGAAATTCTTGGCCACGCGCGACACAAACGCCACGCCCACAGCAGCCAGCAGCAACAGTCCAGCCCCGCGCACAAACTGGGCTTGCGTGTACTGGTGATATTTGGTGGCGTAGCTGTCGATCACATGCCGAAAAATTAGCGGATCGAGCAGTGAAAAGATTTGATTGGTCGCGGCCAGCAAGAGCGCGACCACAAAGAGTTTCCAGTATTCTTTGGAATATCGGTAAAGAAGATTCATAGACGCCGGCGCGCACGCGGGCAATTCCGTTTAGATGGCAGCTCAGGGTTTTCGATTCATGAAACCACGCGACCGGCGCGACTGGACGGGCAGGGCGCCCATCTCTCCCACGGATTTCAACTGTGTCTCAAGCCGTCCCGGTGTTCGCCAGCGCTTCCACCGCTTCCCACGTGGTGCCAAAAGTCACAAAGAAATCGTTCACCCTGGTGATTTCCATGATCTTGCGCACTCGCGGCTTCACCCCGGTCAGCACCAGACATCGTCCCGTTTTCTGATGCGATACGTACGCCGCCACCAGCGATCCCAGTCCCACCGAATCGATGTAGGGAACGTCCGACAGGTCCACAATCATCGTTTCCGCGCTCTCGTGGCGCACCGCTCGTTCGAACTGAGGAGCGGTTTCTATCGTGATCGGCCCGCGCAGCAGCAAAATCCGCTGGTCGTCCGCCACCCCTTCATAGCGCTCGACGGTTAGTTCCTGCAATCCCATGGCAGCCGATTGTAGGACACCCGGCTCTCCCTGTCACGTCCCAATATCACTGCGGCTTCTTGTCGTCCCCGTGATTCTCATAGATCGAGTACTGGCCGCCCGGATGCTTCAGTTTCACGGTGAGCTCCATCTCCGGCTTGTTGATCTCGTAGTCTTCCCCAAAGGTCTGGAAATGCGGCGCTAACACCTGCACCCGCAGCGGACCGTACGGAATCCCGTCAACACTCGCCTTCCCATCCGCGTCCGTCTTGAGCTCCATCTCTCCCTGCGCCTGCTTTCCCTTGCGGTTCACCGGATGCAGCACCACCTCGGCATTCCTCACCGGCTTACCGTCGGTGTCGCGCACCACGACAAACCGCACACTCGACGTTGGCCCCTCGTCGTCCTGAGCCCACGCCAACCCAACCGCGCCAAGCGCAAGCGCGATCACCGCCGCCGTCGCCACCAAGAAATTTCCTTTCATTTTCAATCTCACTCGAACCTCCGCTTTCGCGCCTCTCATCATCATCATTGCTGCGGTTTCTGCTCGGCCGGTTTCTTGTCGTCAGTTTTCTTCGTATCTCCGTTGTTCCCGTACACCGAGTACTGGCCACCCGGACGCTTTAGCTTCACGGTGATCTCGAACGCCGGCTTGTCGATCTCGTAGTCTTCCCCAAAAGTCTGGAAACCCGGCGCCAGCACCTGCACCCGCAGGGGACCGTACGGAATCCCGTCAATATTCGTCCGCCCTTCGTTGTCCGTTTTCAACTCCAACCCGCCGCGCGCCTGCTTTCCCCTCCGGCTCACCGGATGCAGGATGACCGCCGCATTCCGCACTGGCTTGCCGTTGTAATCTTTCACAACCACAAAGCGCAAATCTGACATCGGGCCTTCAGTGTCCTGGGCCCACGTCGACCCAACCAGGCCAATCCCAAGAAGGACCGCCAACCCAGGCACGAGCAAAAAACTCTTCTTCATAGCTGTCCATTCTAGAGCCGGGCTCAGAAACAAGCCACAGAGCGCTGCTGGTGAAACGGCCGATATTGCAGTGGCCGACGAGCCACCATTACTTCGGCGTGTGTGCCGCCTGCAGCTCCCGCGCCCGGCCTACCAACTTTTTCAGCTTGCCTTCAATCGCCGCATCTCCGATGTGCTGATCCTGCAACACTCCATCCGCATCGATGGTGAAGGTCTGTGGGATCGCACGGACCGCAAACAAGGTCGCGATGGGGCCTTTAAAACCGCCGTCGCGATATTGCGGCCAGGTCATCCCATTGTTTGCGACGAATTCCTTCCACTTCTGCTCATCGTCGTCAAGGCTCACGCTCAGCACCACCAGAGGCTGGCCCTCAAACTTCTTCGCGATCTCCCGCATATGGGGCAGAGCCTCGCGGCAGGGCGCGCACCAAGTGGCCCAGAAGTCGATCAGCACAGCCTTGCCTTTCAGTTCGTCCAAAGAGACGCGCTGTCCGTCCGTTGTGGTTATCGAAAACGGGGGCGCCATTCTCGCTCGCGCCAACTCGGGCGCGCTGATGTATCGCAGCGCGCGCTGTCGATTCGGATCGTCTTCCGGCTTCATTTTTACAAACTGCTCAAACCGCTGCTTGGCCGCATCGTCCTGCTTCAAGTGCGCAAGTATCTGTCCATCAACATAAACCGCCTCCGGAAAATTTGGCGCCGCCGCCAGCGCCTTGGTCATTTCGTCGTGTGCTCGGGCAAAGATCTCATCCTTGTGCTTTTCGAGCCCCTGGTCCCGCAGCACAATTCCGAGGTGATAGTGCGCGAGGGCTATGTTATTGTTGCCCTGCACCTCGGACACCAGCTCTTCACCGGCGATTTCCGCAGTCTTCCATTCTCCAAGCTCGATCCCGTACTTGATCATCTTCTTCTGACATGGAAGACAGTGCCCGTCGTCCTGCTTATCCGCTTTCTTGAAGCTGTCAAGCGCGGACGCGGTCATGTGTTCCCGGAGGTGCTCCAGACCTTGCTTGTAGGTTTTCTGGGCTTTCTCATTGGTCGGAACCTCCGCGTCATTTTGTGCGGGCGAGGAAAGCGCGAGGCTCACCAGAAGCACCAGCCACCCGGAAGACCTCATACCAGCCTCCTGCTATTAGAAATTCGCGTACAGAAATCTTCGGAACTTCTGCGGAACCCAGATTACACGTCGAGATAGCTTGTGAAGTACCAGATTGCAACCGGCTGGGCCGGTTTGACAAGCTTCCCTGCCTCCACGTAACTTCAGGTTTTTGGTGTTCCGTCGTGGAGGCAAGATGAAGTCTCGCTCAACTCTTCTGCAAACCATCGTCGTCCAGACGATCGTCATCGGTTTCGTGCTGTGCTCGCTTGCTCTGGGCCAGGATCTGGCTTCTTTCGAGAAGCGCACTACGGTGAAGACACTGACCAACGGGCTCACCGTCATTATCTGCGAGCGGCCGGAGGCACCGGTGTTTTCGTTCTTCACCCATGTGGATACGGGCTCGGTGCAGGATCCCATGGGCAAGACAGGCCTCGCCCACATGTTCGAGCACATGGCGTTCAAGGGAACGGACACGATTGGGACGCGCGACTATGCCGGCGAGAAAGTTGCGCTGGCGAATGTCGAAAGCGCTTATGCCGCCTACATTGCCGAGCGCGACCAGCCAGTGGACCGCGACGAACAGAAGCTCAAGCAACTCGAACAGAACTGGAAGGACGCGATTGCGGCGGCCGACAAGTTCTCCGCGCCTTACACCAATGAGTTCGGCAAGATTGTCGAAGGCGAAGGCGGCGAGGGCATGAACGCCTTCACCAGTTTCGATGAAACCGGATACTTCTACTCATTTCCCATCAACCGGCTGGAATTGTGGGCCTACCTCGAATCGGAGCGCTTTCTGCATCCGGTGATGCGGCAATTTTACAAAGAGCGCAATGTCGTGATCGAAGAGCGCCGCATGCGGACCGACAGTAATCCCACCGGGCGGCTGGTCGAGCAATTCACCGAAGAGGCATTCGTGGCCCATCCTTATCACCGGCCGACGATCGGGTGGATCTCGGACTTGAATTCTTTTTCGGCGACCGACGCACAGAACTTTTTCGATAAGTATTACGTGCCCTCGAACATGGTGGTCACCGTGGTGGGCGACGTAAAGGCTTCGGAGGCGATGCCGATTGTGGAGAAGTATTTCTCGCGAATTCCGGCTCGCCCCAAGCCCGACACGGCGACGACCGCCGAGCCTCCGCAGAATTCCGAACGCAGCGTGGTGCTGCACGAGCAGTCGCAGCCGTTCTATATCGAAGGCTATCACCGCCCCGATTACCGCAGCCCTGATGACCAGGTCTATGACGCGATCACCGACCTGATGTCGAATGGACGCACGTCGCGGCTTTACCGGGCACTGGTCCGCGACAAGCAGATCGCTTCGGACGCAGAGGGATTTACCGGGTATCCGGGAAATAAATATCCGCAGCTCTTCGCGTTTTACGCGTTACCGATTCCGGGCCACAAGCCGCAGGAAATTGGCGATGCGATTCATGTGGAGATTGAACGGCTGAAGAAAGAAGACATCTCGGACGAAGAGTTGAAGATGATCAAGACGCGCGCCAAGGCAAACCTGATCCGCTCGCTGGGATCGAATGAGGGTTTGGCATCCGAACTTGGGCTTTATCAGGCTCGCTATGACGACTGGCGGGAGCTGTTCCGTTCGGTTGACCGGATCGAAAAGATCACTAAGGCGGACATCCGGCGAGTCGCGAATAAGACGTTTACCCCCGACAACCGGACGGTGGGGATCATCGAGTTTGCGCCTCCACCAGCTGGGCCACCCGGCGAAAACCCAACGCTTGTGCCAGGTGTTCAACCGCAAGGAGGTGGACAGTGAAGCGCGCACGCACGGCCCCTAAAGGGGCAATGGATTTGCACGGATTTGCGGTGTCGCTGAAGCGATACCCTGATGCGAAGCTACTGGTCGTCTCTACTCTCGTCCTGTTCGTTTTTGTTGGCTTCTGGAGCGGTAGTGCGCAACTGTGGGCGCAGGCGCAGCAGAGTTCGCAGCAAACCTGGCAACAGATACCGATTCCGAAGTTGCCGGCGTTTCATCCGCCGCAGCCGAAGCGCATCGCGTTGCCGAATGGCATGGTGGTTTTTCTGCAGGAAGACCACGAGTTGCCGACCATTGATGGCACAGCTCGCATTCGCGGCGGCGAGCGCTCGGTTCCTGGGAAAAAGACGGGGCTGATCGATGTTTATGGCGAAGTGTGGCGCACCGGCGGCACGAAATCCCAGACCGGCGACCAACTCGACGACTACTTGGAGCAGCGCGCGGCCAAGGTTGAGACCGAACCAGGGGTTGACTCGACGACCGTGAGCTGGTCGTGTCTGAAAGAAGATTTCGACGACGTGTTTCGCGTGTTCGAGGACGTGCTGAAGAATCCGGAGTTTCGCGCCGAGAAAATTGAAATTGCGCAGAAGGGGCTGTACGACGGCATCTCGCGGCGCAATGACGATCCCGGGCAGATTGCGGCGCGGGAAGCGGCGAAGCTGGCGTATGGCGCCAAGAATCCGTATGCGCGGGTCGCGGAGTATGCGACGGTGGCGGCGATCACGCGGCAGGATCTGGTGGAGTGGCATAGCAAATACGTTCATCCCAACAACATCATCCTCGGCGTGGTCGGCGATTTCGACGCGGTGAAGATGGAAGCTCGTCTGCGCGCTTCGTTTGCAGCGTGGCCTCGGGGGCCGGCGGCGAACGATCCGGAGATCAAGCCCGAGCCTGCGAGGCCGGGATATTACGAGGTCGATAAGACCGACGTAAATCAAAGCCACATTCAAATGGTTGCCCTCGGCATCACGCGGAAGAGCCCGGATTACTTCGCGGTCTCGGTGTTCAACGAGGCATTCGGCGGAGGCTTTGCGTCGCGCCTGTTTGGCGACATTCGCACCACCAAAGGGCTGGCGTATGCGGTAGGCGGCGGAGTGGGTGCAGGCTGGGATCATCCCGGGATGCTGCGGCTGACCGTGAGCACCAAGAGCAAGACCACGATCGAATCCATTCAGGCGCTCGATGAGGAGATTGCCGACCTCGCCAAGCGTCCCATCGGCGATGAGGAAATCAAACTTGCGAAAGACAATATTCTGAATTCTTTCGTCTTCCGCTTCGATTCACCGGAGAAAGTCCTGCAAGAACAAATGGCGTACGAGTTTTACGGCTATCCGCTGGACTTCCTGGAGAAGTTTCAGAAGGGGATCGAAGGAGTTACCAAAGAAGATGTAGTACGGGTCGCAGCGAAGTACATACACCGCGAGCTGATGGCCGTGTTGGTGGTGGGCAACACCGGCGAGTTCGACAAGCCATTGTCGTCGCTGGGGACGGTGAACAAACTGGACATAGCGATTCCAGCGCCACCGCCGGGGCTGCTGCCGGAGCAGGGCGAGCATCCGTAGGCATTGGGTTTTTGCGCCGCAGTGAGACGTGGCGAGCCGCGTCTCTACGGGTGACGATCTTCGCGTTTGACAAGCGTCCAGACTAGAGGTACTGTAGGCGAACAAATGGCGAACAGACGCCAGCGCCTATGGCCTCACTTCCCCTGCTCCCCGATTCCGAGTCGCCGCCGAAGTTGGTTGGCATCGCGCGTCTGGCGGCTGCGGGTGAGTCGCTGCGCGAAGGGCACAACGTCGAGTACTTCACGCTCGGTACGCGATCGCTGCTTAATCGGGTGGTGAGCCAGCGCAATCTGCCGTTTACCTGGGCCATCAATCCTTATCGCGGATGCGAATTTGCCTGCAAGTACTGCTATGCCCGCTACACGCATGAGTTCATGGAACTGCGCGACGGGATCGAGTTCGAGCGGAAAATCTTCGTCAAACAGCATGCGGCGGAACTGCTACGGCGGGAGTTGAAAAGGGTCAAGCGTGGAGAAGAGATTGCGATTGGCACGGCGACTGATCCCTATCAGCCGGCCGAGCGGCGCTTTGAGGTGACGCGCGCCATCCTCGAAGAGTTAGCAAAACACTCTGGCTTTGAAATCGGGATTGTCACAAAGTCGAACCTGATTACGCGCGATGCCGAGATTCTGCGGCGGATTGGGGAGAACAACCGAATCTTTGTGAATGTAACGGTGACTACGGTGGATGTTGAACTGGCTCGAAAACTGGAGCCACGGGCGCCTCGGCCCGACCTGCGGCTGGAAACGGTACGCCAGTTGAATCTTGCGGGCGTCGACGCGGGGGTGATCTGCGCTCCGGTGCTGCCCGAGATCACGGATCGTCCGCGCGATCTCGAGGCTCTGGTGAAAGCCGCCGGTGAAGCGGGCGCGAAGTATATCTTTGCCAATCCGCTATTTCTGAAGCCGTGTTCGGCGGCAGTGTTCCTTCCATTTCTCGCGGAGCACTTTCCTACCCTGGTCGCGAACTACAAGAAGCGCTATGAGAGCCACGCATTTCTGCCAAAGGGATATGCGCAGAGGCTGTCGTTGCTGATGAAGGCTCTGCGGCGGAAATATGGGATTGGAGGGGAGTTTGCGAGGCGAAGCCAGCGGGCACATGCCGGGAGAGAGGCGAAGGAGCAACTGGACCTATTCTGAAGAATTCGGCAGGGGATTGAACTGCCCTATAATGATTCCTCCGCCATGGCCTCCCCTCAGCACACGGTTTCAGCGCGATCGGGATTCAAGAACGACGCCCGGCAATTCTGGCATCGGGTCACCGAGGGGCTGGCTGTCGACCAACTCTGGTCACAGTTTGAGAAAGACGCGCGATCGAGCTACCGGCTTTACTCGGCGGGGCTGGACCATCTGCGGGCGGAACCGTCCCGCGTCCGGCGAGCCTGGCAAATCGCGAAGGCGTTGTTCTGGGCGATCCTGGAGAAGCTGACCCCAGCGCGCCGCGTGCTGCTGCTGCTGGCGCTGATTCTGCTGTTTCTGCCTTCCGGTGGATTCACTCCCACAGACGCCAACAATCATGTCGAGATCCACGAATTCGACTTGCATGTGTATGGCGGGTTGCTGATGTTTGTCGTCCTGCTGCTGGAGCTGGCGGACCGAGTGGTGATGAAACGCGACCTGGAGATTGCCAAGGAGATTCAGGCTTGGTTATTGCCGGGCGCTCCGCTGCAGATTCCGGGATACCAGATCGCGTATGCGACGCGTCCGGCAAACACGGTGGCGGGCGATTACTACGATGTGATTTTGCGGCCGGGGCGAAGGTCGGACGAAGACCGCATTCTGTTTGTGGTGGCCGATGTGGCGGGAAAAAGTATTCCGGCGGCGATGCTGATGGCCACCTTCCAGGCGAGTCTGCGGACGCTGTCGACGAGCGGCGTCGCGCTGGCGGAACTGGTGGAGGGGGTGAATCGCTATGCCTGCTCGAACAGCATGGGCGGAGTTCGCTTCACGACCGCATTCCTGGCCGAACTCGATCCCCTGACCGGAGCAATCGCGTATGTCAACGCGGGACATAACGTTCCGATTCTGCGGAAATCCTCGGGCGCGGTGGAACGGCTGGAAGCGGGAGGCATTCCGATAGGAATTCTTGCGGAATCGCATTACCAGATGGGAACGACTCGCCTTGAGAGCGGCGACTGGCTGGTGATTTTTACCGATGGAGTGGTGGAAGCGGTGAATAGCGGGGATGAGGAATACGGCGAACCGGAATTGATCCGGCTGCTGGATCGCGAGTCGAGATCCACTCCAGCCGAACTGTTGCGCAGCCTGATGGCGGATCTGGACCGGCACGTGGGGAACACTCCGCAGCACGATGACATCACTTGTTTGCTGCTGAAGCGAAGCTGAGCTCTCACCGCCGAGACGCCGAGAAAATCCAAGAAAAAACAAACGGCTGCACAGAACTTAAATGTAGATCCAGCTCAGATCTCCTCTTGTTGCTACAGCGATAACGCCTGTGGTGGAAGGTTTTGATTCCCCTTGATTTTTCTCGGCGTGCTCGGCGTCTCGGTGGTGGAAACTTCTTCCGGCTGCTTCTCTACAGTGGCTTCAGTCCGACAAAGGCGAGGAATTGTCCGGCGTCGAACTGCGCCTGGCCTAAATCCGTGGAAATCTTCTGGACCTGCGCGGAAGCGGAATCGGCCTCAGCCGCACGACCGGCCCGGCGCAGAGCTTGCGCATAGAGTAGGACATTCACATCGTTGGGATCGACTTTCACAGCGTGCGCCAGTTGCTCTACGGCTACGTCAGGATGCCCCTGGCGCAGCGCCAGAACGGCCAACCCGGTCAGCGCCGGTCCGTCGTCCGGATTCAAACGCACAGCCTTCTGATAGCTCTCGGTGGCCTGATCGTATTGGCGCAACTCCAAATGAGCTTGACCAAGCCCGCTCCATGCGGCGGCCTGAAGCTTCGGATCGTCGGTATCGCGCAGCGCCGCATTGCATTCCTCCATCGCTTCCTGGGGACGGTCGACGTGCAACTCATAAGTGGCGAGCGCGAGAAGTTGGACGGCCGGATATTTGTGCAGTGCCTTGGCTCGGTGGAAATGATAGAGCGCCTCTTCGGGCTGGCCCTCTTTGGCAAGGGCGAGCGCGAGATTGCTGTGTGCTGTGTAATTCCCCTCGGTGACGCTCAACGCATAGCGCCACAAGGTTTCATTGTCGTGCCAGTAGCCCAGTTGTCGATACGTGAGACTCCCTAGAACGCAGAGCAAGAGAACGGCGAAGCCGGCGAGCCAAGCGCCGCGGATTTCGCGCTTGGAGGCTGCTTCACCGAGAGCCCACACGACCGCGACAAACAAACCTATATAGGGAAGATACGCGTAGCGGTCGGCCATGGCCTGTTCACCAACGGTGACAATCCCAATCATCGGGATCAAAGTTCCCAGAAACCAGAACCAGCCGAAGGCCAAATAGCGGCGGTCTCGCCAGCGAATCACCAGCGCCGACACCAAGAGCAGCAGCGCCGCCGATCCCAACACCTGCCAGGCGGGCAGCGAACTTACGGGACGCGGATATAGCGGAACCAGCCGAGTCGGCCAAAACGCCTTCCCGATATATCTCACGTAGGAGACGAAGACGTTCTGCAGTCGCGCCGACACTGAAACTTCCGAGAGCGTCCGCACGGAGGACCCGGCGTGCTGCGCAATCACGGTGACGATCGAATCCGCTGCGGCGAGAACGAAGAGGGGCCACTTCTCCCAAACGAGATAGGCGAACGAGCGTGGAGTGGGAGCCGCAGGCAAGCCTTGTGCCGCCGATCCCGCATCCATGCGCTGCAGCGGCCAGTAATCCCAAAGCAGCAGCACAAAAGGCAGAGTCACGATCTGCGGTTTCGCCAACAGGCCAAGGGCAAAAGAGGCGGTTACCAACCAATAGAGATACCGTCTGCCTGTGCGCGCATAGCTGTCGTAAGCGTAGAGAGCTAGCAGGAAGAACAACATACTAAGCACGTTCTTGCGTTCCGCGGCCCAGGCAACCGACTCAACGTTGACCGGATGCAGGGCAAACAAAGCAGCCACTACCAGACTGGGCCAGGTCAATCCTGTTGCCCGGCGGAACAGCAGGAAGAGAAGCACCGCACAGGCCGCGTGCAACAAGAGACTGTTGTAGTGGTGTCCAATCGGATTGAGGTGAAAGATCTGGCAGTCCAAGGCATGCGACAACCAGGTCAACGGATGCCAGTTACCGTCGCGAAAGGTCGTAAACGCCCACTTCACAGTGGTCCACGTCACACCGCCCAGAACGTGGTTATTCTTCACAATGTAGGACAAGTCATCGAAATCGACGAACTGGTTACGGACGATGGGATTGTAGAAAGCGAGCGTGACCGCCGCCAACAAGAGGCAGGAGATGACCACGTGCTTTTCGCGGGGCAGTGACATGTCGATAGTTGGAGGCCGCTCCGGTGGCGGAAGGTTGGATCTTCCTCGAGACGTTACCCAATCCCTCTCTGCCGAGATTCTAACGCGAGCCGTGTTGACTTGGACGATTGTGAGTAGCGTCAGACCAATCGACGGTAACTTGAACCATGATTGCGTGATGAGTCATCCAGTGGAGGGACGGGCATCTCGCGAGCCTGCCCTGAGCGCAGTCGACGGATCCGGCCGGGCGGGGATGCCCGGCTCTCCATCAGCAAACCTATGCGGGCATGAGTTCGCGGTACATCTGGTGGAAGGCGTGGACACCCTTTTCCTGCTTCACGCTATAGCGGCCGCTGTGGTAGCTGCGGGAGTGAAGATTCTTCTGAACGATTTCGCAGATGCGGACGTCTTCGGCCTGAATCTCGTCGCTGAAGGCCACAGCTTTGCGGGCGGCCTCGCTCCCCAGGTCTTTCTCCGGCAAATACCATTCAAAAATTGCCCGCGTGCGCTCGGGACCAAGCGGCAGGATGATGTTGAGCGAGATGTTATCGGGATAGCAGTTGAGCATCCAGTTGGGGAAGACCCAGAAATAATCAGCGGTGAGTTCTTTGCCGGATTGCGGGTAGCGGCGCGCGGCGGCGTCTCCGGGCTGGGCTCCGCGGATCGGAGTCCACTGGCGAACATAGTTGGGACAAGGCTCGACCGAATAGGCGCTGTAGTTGATTTCGCGATTGAGCGCCGGGTGAACGCTGGGCACATGGTAGCCCTCGAGATAATTGTCGATGTAGGTCTTCCAGTTGCAGTTCATGTCGTAGGTGCGGCGCTCGGAGAACTTCATGCTGTGAAAATCGAACTTCCCGGCCTGGGCGGGCAATTCGCCCAGAGATTCGCACAGGGGGCCGGCCCCGGGATCGAGATTGACGAAGATGAGGTTGAACCATTCCTCGATGCGAACCGGGGCGAGGCTGAAGTCCTGGGGATCGAAAACTTCGACGCCATCGAATTCGGGGGTGACGAGCAGAGCGCCGTCGAGACGGTAGGTCCAGCCGTGGTAGCCGCAGCGGAAGAGTTTGCGGTTGCCGCAGCCCGAGGCGGGGTTGCCGGCGCGATGGCGGCAAACGTTATAAAAGCACCGGAGAACGCCGTCCTCGCCGCGCGCGATGAGGAGCGGTTCTCCGATGAGGTCGAAGGTAAAGTAGTCGCCGGGGCTCGCGGCCTGGTGAACATGACCGACGAGCTGCCAGGTGGAGGCGAAGATCCTGGCCTTTTCGTCTTCGAACGTCGCCGGATTGAAATAGAGGGGTGCGGGCAGAGTGGAAGCGCGAGCGATATCGCGATCGGCATTTAATTGGAGATTTGGCATAGGCGGTAGGGCGAGCCTCATTCTAGCGCACGGGCAAGGGGTTCGGGACGGCGGCGAGGTCACTTCTTGCCGCCGAGACGTCAATCTGGAGTTCTCAGTTGTCAGTTGTCAGTTGTCAGTACGCGGAGCTGGGATCGACGGCTTCCTCTTGCCTGGGTTGACGTCGCGCGTGTTCCAGGAATGAACAACCAGCGGTAACCAAGGGAACTCACGTTTCGCAGTTCTTTCTCGCGAATTCTTTGGGTCTGGTTCAGAATCGTTGAATCCATGAGTTCTTCTTCCTCGGCTGCGGTAGGAAAACACCTCGAACGACCGGGAGTCTCCACTTTTTCGAAGTTATTTCCATCGTCGCGGTGGCGAACTCTATTGTTTTGCCTACTGCTGACCGTCGCTGTGCTTATTTCCTACAACCCTCTAACTCACAACGGGTTCATTAACTATGACGACGACGGATACATCACGGACAATCCTCATGTGAAGGCGGGCCTGACGTGGCCGACCGTGAAATGGGCTTTCACCACTCACGAGCAGGCAAACTGGCACCCCCTGACCTGGCTTTCGCACGCTCTGGACTGCGAATTGTTCGGCCTGAAGCCTGCCGGACACCACTACGTAAGTGTCTGGCTGCACGCGGCCAACGCTGTGCTTCTGTTTCTGCTGCTGCAGAGCGCCACGGGATTCCGCTGGCGCAGCCTGATGGTGGCGGCCTTGTTCGCGCTTCATCCCATCAATGTCGAGTCCGTGGCATGGGCGGCCGAACGGAAGAACGTGCTGAGCATGCTGTTCTTTCTGCTCGCTCTGTATGCCTATGGCTGGTATGCGCGCGGACCTGATGTCCGCCGCTATGCCGCAGTGGCCTTCTGCTTTGCGCTGGCGCTGCTCTCGAAACCGCAGGTAATCACATTTCCATTGCTGCTCTGCCTGTGGGACTACTGGCCGCTATGCCGGATTAACGCTCCGATGGGCTCGCAGGTTGAGTCCGGCCCGGCGGCGCAAGGCGGGAACGTGTCCAGATGGTGGAGTGGTTGGCTGGTATTGGAAAAGGTGCCACTCCTGTTGCTCTCCGCAGCGAGCGCGCTGGTGACGATGAAGGCCCAGAAGGCCGGAGGCGCGGTCAAGACTCTTTCCCAGTACAGTCCGCTCTTGCGCTTGGAAACCGCCGTGATCTCGTATGTAGGCTATCTGGGGAAGGCGTTCTGGCCAGCCAAACTCGTGGCGCTGTATCCGCACCCCACCCGGCTCTATCCGGGTTGGCGGGTAGGCGCTAGCGTGCTTCTATTGCTGCTCGTCACCGCTGTGGTGCTGCGGGCGCACGAGCGGCGGTACCTTGCCGTCGGGTGGTTTTGGTTCCTGGGCAGCCTGGTGCCGATGATCGGGCTGGTGCAGGTGGGCCATCAGGCAATGGCGGATCGCTACGCCTACATCCCGTTCATTGGCTTGTTTCTGATGTTGACCTGGCTGGTGGCCGACTGGGCCAAAGCTCACCGGATTTCCGCCACATGGCTTGCCATTCCAGCGGTTTCCTGTCTGCTGGCGCTGGGGATCCTCACTTACCGTCAGGTTGGCTACTGGCACGATGTCGAGTCATTCTGGCTGCGCACGCTGGCACTGACGCAGGACAACTACGTCGCCCAAGACATGCTGGGAGACTTTCTGAACAGCCAGGGCAGGACCGACGAGGCCGCCGCGCACTTCCGCGCCGCGCTCGCCGTCCGTTCCGACGATCTGATGGCGAATCTGAACCTCGCCAAGTATGAGTACGGCCGGCGCAATCTGCCCGCGGCCATCGAACATTATGAAATGGTGTCTCGGGATGCAGCCAAGGTGGCCAATGCGGGCGGCGTGTTCCTTCACGCATCCGCCTGCTTCCACCTGGGATCGATCTATCGCCAAATGGGGGACACGACGAAAGCGAAGCAGTATCTCGGACTAGCCTTGCAGTTGGAGCCTGACCAACCCGTGACCATGATCGAACTCGGCTTGACCGCGCAAAAAGCAGGCGACCTGCCCGAGGCGGTTCGCCAGTACTCGCACGCGATGGAGGTGCAGTCGACTGACGTTGGCTGCCTGCTGCTGGCGCACGCTTTGCAACAGCAGGGACGTTCCGCGGAGGCAACGGCGATGTTCGAACGCGCGGCACGCCTGTCCACCAATCTTCCCGAAGCGCAGAAAGCAGCGCAGTCGTTTCTCTCCGGGAAGTGAAGCGGAGTTATCTGGCTGTTATCTGTAAGAGCGTGTCCGGATATGAGTCGCGCTTGTACACGGGCTGCCATGCCGGCGGAAAAGTGCGACTGGCGCAAGAAAAGCAGACGGTAGCGTTCCCAGAAAGGAACTGCGGCCTCTGACATGCGGTTCAAGGGAAGATGGAGACGCAGGGGAGGCTGGCAAAATTTGTCACTCTGGTCTCTGAAAGTGTCATACTGGAACAAGCGAGGGTGGCTGAGGTGGTGACTATCCTGCAGAAGGCCGCTGAAAACACTAAGGTTTCGTCCAGAAGGACATCTGACTTCCGTCACTTGGGTCTCTGGCCCTCGGAGTGCGATAGTAAACGCGAGTTGGTCATCCAACCAAACAGTCAAACGGAGACGAGGACAATCTAAATGCGGAAACAAAAGGGCTTCTCACTGATCGAACTGCTGATCGTGGTGGCGATCATTCTGATCATCGCCGCGATTGCTATCCCGAACTTGCTACGTGCACGTATTGCGGCGAATGAGTCGTCCGCAGTGGCGTCGATTCGCACCATCAACACAGCTCAGATTTCATACAACTCCACTTACCCGACGGTGGGCTATGCCGCCGCACTGAGTAATCTGGCGGGCACTTGCACCGGCACCGTGGTTCCCACGTCGGCTGGCGCTTGCCTGATCGATACGGTTCTTGGGGCAGGCACCAAGAGCGGCTATTCGTTCAACAATACGGGCACGACCACCGGCTATTCCGCATGGACAAATCCGGTGAGCGTAAACCAGTCGGGCGTGCGCTCGTTCTGCTCGGTCGCGGATGCGGTTGTGCGTTCGAACTCCGCCAGTCTCGCGACCTGCGCTGGGACCGAATCCCCACTGCAGTAAGTTTGGATTTGGCAAAGTACCTGGGGGAGGGTACAAGCCGGAAAGAAGCAGAGGAGAAATCCTCTGCTTTTTTTATTTTCCCTGGTTCTGATTTCTTGATTTCGAAGACCTTATACCGCACCGACACAATTTGGCGGGTGATCCGCGAAGACTCTGTCAAATTCTGTCACTCCAGCCCCCCTGCGGTGGCCACAAAGCAAAAGTTGGCACAGGCGCCATCAAAGAAAACACTGGTTTGAATCGGATGGCCCGACACTTTGGTTACACACTAGGCGGTGGCCCCTCAAGTGCAATTAAGTACAGGTTAGGTCATTGGCTACGATGAACCCCGGATGGGATGGAGTGATTCAAAAAAATGCGAAAACATAGAGGTTTTTCTCTTATCGAACTGCTGATCGTGGTGGCGATCATTCTGATCATCGCCGCGATTGCTATCCCGAACCTGCTACGTGCGCGTATTGCGGCAAATGAGGCATCCGCAGTGGCGTCGGTTCGCACCATCAACACAGCTCAGATTTCGTACAACTCCACTTACCCGACGGTGGGCTATGCCGCCGCACTGAGTAATCTGGCGGGCACCTGCACCGGCACCGTGGTTCCCACGTCGGCTGGCGCTTGCTTGATCGATACGGTTCTTGGGGCAGGCACCAAGAGCGGCTATTCGTTCAGCAATACGGGTACTACCACTGGCTATGCCGCATGGACAAACCCGGTGAGCGTGAACCGCACTGGCGTGCGCTCGTTCTGCTCGGTCGCGGACGCGGTTGTACGTTCGAACTCCGCTAGTCTCGCCACCTGCGCTGGGACCGAGTCCCCACTGCAGTAAGTTTGGATTGGGCAAAGTACCTGGGGGAGGGTACAAGCCGGAAAAAGCGGAGGAGAAATCCTCTGCTTTTCTATTTCTGCCGGGTTCTGAGTTCTCGCCCCAAAGGTCGTGTAGCGTGCCTTCCCGGCCTGGATTCCAACTGACACAAAGTGTCACTTCCGATGCTGGGGAATGCCGAACGCAGCGAAGGCGGGGATGGGGTTGCGCGTAGCATTGTGTTCCCAAGGGCTTAGGCTGCGCTGGATGGACCAAGGTCCGGCATGAAACGTGCAACAGACTTCACTGGAAATTGATCGGTTGCGTTGGTTTCAGGATCGGGGAGATGCGATGCGAAGGGCTGAAGGGTTTTCTCTCATTGAATTGCTGATTGTGGTCGCCATCATTCTAATCATTGCGGCGCTGGCGGTGCCCAATTATCTGCATTCGCGAATTGCGGCGAATGAGTCATCCGCAGTGGCGTCGGTTCGCGCCATCAATACAGCTCAGATTGCGTTCAACTCGTCCTTCCCGACGGTGGGCTATGCCTCCGCCCTGAGTAATCTGGCGGGCACCTGCACCGGTACCACAATTCCCACGTCGGGGAGCGCTTGCTTGATCGATTCGGTGCTGGGGGCAGGTATCAAGAACGGCTATTCGTTCACTGTGACTGGCAGTTTCAGCGGCTATTCCTCATGGACAAACCCGGTGAGTGTGAATCTGACGGGTGTGCGCTCGTTCTGCTCGACTGCGGATGCAATTGTGCGCTCCAACTCCGCCAGTCTCAGCACCTGCGCTGGAACCGAGGGCCCGCTACAGTAAGTTTGGATTTTGGCAAAGTACCTGGGGAGGGTACCAGCCGGAAAGAAGCAGAGGAGAAATCCTCTGCTTTTTGTTGTGGGGCTTTTTCCTGGAAAAATGATTGCTCCTTCCTGCGCGCACCTGTGTACCTTCGTAACCGCCCGCGCAAGTGGGTGTCGGCAGGACGCGCACGCATTGCTTATAATTCTCTTCATCGGATTCCACAGCAAATTCCACGCAAGGGGCTTGGCGTTGCGCGCATAGCCATGGCTGCGATAGAAATTCTCGACCTCGAAAAAAACTATCTCGTCGGATTCTGGCGCAAGCGGCCGAAACTGGCGCTGCGTCCGCTCCGCCTGACCATCGAAGAGGGCGAGGTCTTCGGCTTCCTCGGTCCCAACGGTGCGGGCAAGACCACTACTCTCAAGCTGCTGATGGGGCTGGTGTTCCCAACGGGCGGAACGGCGCGGATTCTGGGGAAGGAGATGGATGATCCGCGGGTGAAGTCGGAGATTGGATTTCTGCCCGAACAACCCTACTTCTACGACCACCTGAGCGCCCGCGAACTGCTCAACTATTATGGGCAGCTTTCTGGAGTTCCGGCAAAAGAACGCTCGGCGCGGGTGGAGCAGATGCTGGCGCGGGTAGGATTGAGCGAATCGGCGGGCGTGCAGTTGCGGAAATTCTCCAAGGGCATGTTGCAGCGGGTGGGGCTGGCGCAGGCCATCCTGCACGATCCGAAACTGGTGTTTTTGGATGAGCCGATGTCGGGCCTGGACCCGATGGGGCGGCGCGAGGTTCGGGACTTGATCCAGCAGTTGCGGCACGAAGGCAAGACGGTTTTCTTCTCGACGCACATTCTCTCGGATGCGGAGGCGCTTTGCGACCGGGTGGGGATCATCCACCAGGGTGAGTTGCGCGGGGTGGGAGCGGTCGCGGAATTGACTTCCGGGACGCAAGGCAAGATCGAGATTATCTTTTGCGCGCAACGGGTGCCAGTGGGTCTGACCGCTCTTGGGGCTGAGTCGCGGATCAGCGGCGACATGGTGAATGCGGTATTGCTGGAAGAGCAGCAGGATGCGGCACTCGAAGTATTGCGGCGCGAGCGCCTCAAGCTGATTTCCCTTATGCCAGTGCGCAGTTCGCTGGAGGAATACTACATCCAGAAACTGCGGCCCACGGAGGGCCAGAAAGAAGAAGGCGAGAACGAAGCGGACCGGAAGGGGGTGGGCGCGTGAACTCCGGGGGCATGAACTCGCGGATCGGTTATATCGCGTTCAACACTTTTCGCGAAGCGGTGCGCGACCGGGTTCTGTATAACCTGATCGCGTTTGCGCTGCTGCTTTCCGGAGCGGCGATTCTAGTGGGAGAAATTTCGATCGACATCGAGCGCCTGGTGGTGGTGAACCTGGGCCTGACGGCGGTGTCGCTGTTTGGGGTTGTGATCGCCATCTTCATCGGGATTGGCCTAGTTTCAAAAGAGATCGACAAACGCACGCTGTACACGGTGCTATCGCGGCCGGTTCGACGATGGGAGTTCGTCGTGGGCAAGTTCTTCGGGCTCACGGGAACGCTGGTGGTGAACACATTGTTCATGGCGCTCGGCGTGTTTCTGGCGCTGCTCTACGTGGCGCACAGATTCGAGAAGATAGACGCGTGGGTGCTGGTAGCGTTGTACTTCATCGTGCTGCAGTTTCTGATCGTGTGCGCGCTGGCGTTGTTTTTCTCGTCCTTTTCGACGCCGCTGATGTCGGCGGTGTTCACCTTCGCGCTGTTCGTGATCGGCAGCCTGGCGGAGGATTTGCGGGGCTTTGCCAGAATCACGCAGGGGGTGGGCGGCTGGCTGGCGATGGCCATTGCCTATCTGGTGCCGAATTTCTCCGCCTTGAATGTGATCAACCAGGTGGCCCACGGGGACGCGGTACCCGGACGCTTGATTCTGTATAACAGCGTCTACGCGCTGCTGTATTCGGCGATGGCGATCTCGGGAGCGGTGCTGATCTTTCAGCGCCGAAACCTGAAATGACTGCCACGCTTCGCGTAAACCTGGTGGCGATTGCAGTGCTGCTGATCTCCATGGCGGGCGGGGTGGTAACGCTTGATGCCATTGACCACACGCGGCGGCAATCGCTCGCGCAAGAGGCGCTTTACGTGCGCTCTTCCAAAGCGCTGCGGCGAATGAGCCTCGGCTATACCGGGCTGCTGGCCGACATTTACTGGACTCGCGCCGTACAGTATTTCGGGGAACAGCATCACGCCAATTCCCGCGATTTCCGCTTGCTGGCGCCGCTTCTGGAAGTCACGACCGAACTGGATCCAAGACTATTGCCAGCCTACCAGTTTGGAGCCAACTTTCTGGCGCCGCAACCGCCCAGCGGTGCAGGATTGCCGGGAGCCGCGCTCGCGCTGATGAAGTACGGCATCGAGCACAATCCCGATCAGTGGCAGCTCTACTACAACATGGGATTTCTGTATTACACCGAGTTCAAGGACTACGCCAAGGCGGCGGACGCGTTTGCGCAGGGAGCGAGACTGCCGGTGACCAACCCATTCATGCCCATCCTGGCGGCACAGATGGCGCAGCACGCCGGGGAATTCGACACGGCGCGCATGTTGTGGTCCACGACCTACCAGAGCACCCAGGATGCACTCGTCCGTCAAAACGCAATAGAACATTTGCTCGCTCTGCGAGTCGATGAGGACGTGACCCAATTGGAGCAGGTGGTCGAAGAGTACCGAGAACAAACCGGAAGACTGCCGGCCAGCATGGGGGATCTGGAGCGCGCGGGGCTTATCCATGGGACGCCGGCCGATCCGAAGGGACGGCCGTACCGGTTGATGCCGGATGGGCGTATTGAAGTGCAGGATTCGCAGAGCATTTTCTTCATCACCAAGGGCCTTCCGCCGGGCGTGGCGCCGCCGCAACCGGTCCGGATTGACACGAGTCATTGAGACATTGAATCAATGAGACATTGAGTCATTGATTCATTGAACAAAAATAGCTAAGTAATTCACCAACTCAATGAATCAATTCTGGAGTGCGTTGCGCGGCTGGTGGCGCGAGCATTCGCGTGAGAACGGTATCGCGAGCGCGGCTTCCCTGCTGGTCCGAAATCTCTGGAGCTTTGTGCGCGAGTCGACGCCCGAGCAACGGCGGCAGCGCTATGGCGACATGGACTATGAATGGGAGCATCGCGTCAACACGACCAGCGGCACCGTGGGCTGGCGCGCGCGGCTGCTGGGATTGTTTCATTCTCCGTATCAACCAACCGAACCAGGTCTTTTTCGCGAGATGATGGCGAGCCTGCCTATCGAGTTCGATACATTCACCTTCGTCGATCTCGGTTTCGGCAAGGGACGCACGCTCCTGATGGCTTCGGAGTATCCTTTCCGGAAGATTGTGGGCGTGGAGTTGATCGCGGAACTGCATCACGCGGCCGAGGAGAACATCCGCGTCTACCATTCGCCGACCGAGCGGTGCGCCCAGATCGAGGCGGTCTGGATGGACGCGTGCGATTTCATATTTCCGAAAACGCCGCTGGTGTTGTATTTGTTCAATCCACTGCCGGACGCGGGATTGCGACGGGTGCTCCGAAACCTTGAGTGGTCTTTGGAGCAATCGCCGAGGCCGGTGTGGATCGCGTATCACAACCCGCTATTGGACTCTACGCTCGCCGGATCGCCCTGGCTGGAAAGGACAAGGGTGACGCCGCAGTATTCGGTGTATCGAACGAAGAGCGCGCCAGAAGGCTGCTGATCTGGTCTCGCCGCCGCTCCACCGCTCACGCCGCTGAGCGCTTCGCGGCCTCGGCCAGAGAGCGTTGGTAGGATTTCCATCCCGGGCACCATCCCGTGTGCCAACGCCACAAGCGAGCGATCAACGATTGCGGTTTCCTCTCCGCCAGCGCACGTAGACGGCAGGTTTCACAACTATGCTGCTTCGGTTCCATGGGCGGCCTCCATAAAAATCGTAATTCTAATCGCGAAAGCGCGGGCTGTCTGTGACATTGAGCGGTCTTGTTTTACGTTGTCCCCAATCGAGAGCATGGCTGACGGGGAGCATTCATTCCCGCTTAATGTGAACCGAACAGAGCAGGGGTAAAATTGAGCGGGGGTTCCGAATTGAAAACAGGCCGTTGCTTCCGGCTGGGCTTATGGCTGGCCGGGTGGTTGCTCGTGGGGGCGGTCGTTGCTGCGGCTGCGCAGCACGTCCCGCGGCAAAATATCGATCCGCCAGAGGTCGAACAACTGGCGCGGGCGGTCGATGAGCACTACAACCACCTGCGCAGTCTGGAATCGGACTTCACCGAAATCTACCGGGGCGACGGTTTGGAGCGAGTAGAGTCGGGCACCTTGTGGTTGAAAAAGCCGCGCAAGATGCGCTGGGAATACCGTTCTCCGAAAGAGAAGCTGTTTATCAGCGACGGCACGGCGGTGTGGTTCTACCTGCCGGCGGAACGGCAGCTCCGAAAAACATCGCTGAAGAAGCTGGACGACTTGCGGTCACCCCTGGCATTTTTGCTCGGCAAGACCAAGCTGGAGAATGAATTACGAGGACTTTCAAAAGCTGTCGATCAATCGCCTCTGGGTGCCGGTAACACGCTCCTGCGAGGGATTCCGCAAGGCGTCGCTCCGCAGAGCGCGGTGGGCCAGGCGAGCGAGGTGCAACTGGAGGTTACGCCCTCCGACCAGATTGTCCGCATCGTACTAATGGAGCCAGATGGAGCGACGACGGAGTTCCGCTTTGCGGGCTGGAAAGAAAATCTGGATTTGAGCGACAGCCGGTTTCAGTTCGCCCCTCCACCAGGGGTGGAGACGGTGGGAGGAGAATTGGGACCGTAGTTCCGGACGTTGGTCGAGTGCTTGTTCGGTGGAGCACCGGACGCCCTGGCCCGACTGGACGGGCGAGACGCCCGTCACTCCACTTTCACGGGTTACTTGCGTACCACATGGAAAGACAGGTTGAGGTAAGGGCTTTGGGAACAGAATGTTACACTTGACCTAGACGCTCGACATTCAGACGCTCAACAGCGGAAACTCGGAATCAGACAACTAGCCAATGGCAGAATTCCTGGTCAAAGTCGCCGACGAACAGGGCCATCTGCGGCAGCAGGTGGAGCACGGACATTCCGAAGCGGAGGTCCACGACCGGTTCGCGCAGCAGGGCTATCTCGTGTATTGGGTGAAGCCCCGGACCATACTTAGCGCGGGTCGGGGGCAGTTCGGGCGGCGCGGCGGCAAGCTGCAACAGTCCACATTTCTGATCTTCAACCAGCAGTTTCTGACGCTGATTAAAGCGGGACTGCCGATCCTGACCTCGCTGGATCTTTTGATCAAGCGGCAGCGGGACAAGTTTCTGCTGCAACGGCTCGAGAACGTGCGCGAGCGGGTAAAAGGCGGCGAGTTGCTGTCCGATGCGTTTGCCGCCCAGCAGGTGTTTCCGAAGATGTACACGACCACGCTGCTGGCGGGCGAGAAGAGCGGCAGCATGGAAGAAGTGCTCGGCCGCTACATCGCGTATCAGCGGATGGTGCAGACTTTCCGTAAGAAACTGCTGGCGTCACTAGTGTATCCGGCGCTGCTGGTTTCGATGGTAACGCTGATGCTGATTTTCTTGATCACCTTCGTGGTGCCCAAGTTTGCCGACCTGTACAACAGCTTGGGAGCGCCGCTGCCGGCGGTCACCGTGTTCATGCTCCAGTTCGGTCTGAACGCGCAGAAATATGGATGGTTGGTGCTGCTGGTTGGGGTGGTGTTAGTTGTTCTGTTGTGGCAGTGGAAACAAAGCGACAAAGGCGCCCAACGGATTGACCGGTTTTTGTTGTTGCTGCCGCTGATCGGGGAAATCCGGCTGAAGTACCAGGTGGCAAATTTCTCGCGCATTCTGGCGACGCTGCTGCAAGGCGGACTGCCTTTGGTGCCGGCGATGCAAACCGCCGGGGAATCGATGAGCAGCCGGCAGATGCTGAACGGGGTCACGGCCGCGGCCGAGCGGGTGAAAGAGGGACAGAGCCTGGCGCATAGTCTGGAAACACAAAACTTGTTTCCCGATCTTGCGGTGGAAATGCTGGAAGTCGGCGAATCGACCGGCGCGCTGCCGGCGATGCTGGCCTCGGTGGCGGAGTTTTACGAAGAGGACGTGCAGATGGCTCTGAGCGCAGCCATGGCGCTGATTGAGCCCATAATCCTGATCTTCATGGCGGTTTTTGTCGGCGGGATACTGATTTCTCTGTATTGGCCGATCTTTAATTTGGCGGGGAGCGTGCATTAAGGGCAGGGTGTCAGAGTTTCGAGGTTTCAAAGTGCAATGGGTTCGTGATTGAAACCTTTAAACTTCGAATCCCTTGAAGCCTGGCTCTTCTTGAAGCCTGGCTCTTAAAGAGGCTGTAAACTGATTGGAATGGGTATGGCGGACAAGAAGACAGTGGTGGTAAGCGGCGGGAACGGCGGGAAGCTGGCGCCGGAAGCGGCAACAGTTCCCAACGAGCAGGAACGGGCGCGGGACATCGCGCGGCGCTACCGCTGCGAATTCATCGATCTGACCGATTTCCAGTTGCACCACGATCTGTTCGAAAAGATCCCGGTGCACCTGATGTTCCGTTACAAGTTCGTGCCCCTGGAAGAGACGGCGGACGGGCGGCTGGCGATTGCTATTGCCAATCCGAGCCAGCTGATGATGATCGACGAGATCAGCCTGCTGCTCGGCAAGCGGATCGTGACCAAGGTTTCGACGGAGAAGCAGATCTCCGAGATCCTGCAGAAGACCGAGCAGTCCAAGCGCGTGCTGGAAGACGCGAGCGAGGGATTCACGCTCGACGTAATCCGCGAGGACGAAGCCGGGAACGACGAAACCATCTCCATCGACAAGTTGACGGCGACGGCGGGCCAGGACATGAGCCCGATCATCCGCCTGGTGGACACCACGATCTTCACGGCGTTGCAGCGGCGGGCGAGCGACATTCACATTGAGACGCGGGACGACTCGGTGGTTATCAAGTTCCGCATCGACGGCGTGCTTACGAACGCCATGCCGCCCATCGGCAAAGAACATCACTCGACCATCATTTCGCGTATCAAGGTCATGAGCGAGCTCGATATTTCCGAGCGCCGCGTGCCCCAGGACGGCCGTTTCCGCGTGAAGTACAACGGACGCGCCATCGACTTCCGGGTTTCGATCATGCCGTCGATCCACGGCGAAGACGCCGTGCTCCGCGTGCTCGACAAGGAATCGATGAGCGAGAAGTTCAAGAAGCTCACGCTCGACGTGGTCGGGTTCGAGGAAGACGACCTGCGCCGCTTTCGCGCCTACATCAAGGAGCCGTACGGCATGGTGCTGGTCACGGGCCCGACTGGCAGCGGCAAGACCACGACGCTCTACGCCGCCGTCAACGAGATCAAGACCGACGAAGACAAGATCATCACCATTGAAGATCCGGTCGAATATCAACTGCGCGGCATCACCCAGATTCCAGTCAACGAAAAAAAGGGACTGACCTTTGCCCGCGGCCTGCGTTCCATCCTGCGCCACGACCCGGACAAGATCATGGTGGGCGAAATCCGCGACAACGAAACCGCCCAGATCGCCATCCAGTCGGCGCTGACGGGCCACCTCGTATTCACCACCGTCCACGCCAATAACGTGGTGGACGTGCTGGGGCGCTTCCTGAACATGGGCGTCGAGCCTTACAACTTTGTCTCGGCGCTGAATTGTATTCTGGCGCAGCGGCTGGTGCGGGTCATTTGCGATTCCTGCCGGACGGCGGTGCATTATCCGAAGGACGTGCTCGAGGCGAGTGGTTTGGACCCGCTGCAGTGGTCGAAGGTTCCTTTGTATGAGGGGCAGGGCTGCATCGAGTGCGCGGGCACCGGGTTCAAGGGCCGGACGGCGATTCATGAACTTCTGGATTTGACCGACCGCATTCGCGAGATGATTCTGGAAAAAAGGCCGACCTCGGAGATACGAAAAGCCGCCCGCGAAGAGGGCATGCGCTTCCTGCGCGAATCAGCGCTGGACAAGGTGCGTGGGGGATTCACCACTCTGAAGGAGATCAACAAGGTCACCTTTATCGAGACCATGCGCTGAGGCTGATTACCTTCCGCATGGGCCGGCAGTCCAGTCCCGGCATCCCCGGAGGTAACTATTCTCTTCATGAAAGTGCGGGATATCATTAGGTTGCTGGAGCGAGACGGCTGGTATCTGAAACAAACGCGTGAAAGTCATCGGCAATACAAGCATCCGAGGAAGCCGGGACGAGTCACGTTGCCGGGGCATCCGAATGACGATCTTCCTCCGGGCACTTTGAACAGCGTTCTCAAACAAGCAGGATTGAAGCCTTGAACTACGTTGTTGTTTACGAAAAATCCGAGACCGGATGGGCGGCTTACGTTCCCGACCTTCCGGGAGTGGTGACCACGGGCGGCACGAAGGCGGAAGTTCGCTCTTTGATCCGGGAAGCGATCGAGTTCCATCTGGATGGATTGAAAGAAGACCGATTACCCATTTCGGAACCGAGCGCGGAAGCAGAGGTTGTTTCGGTCTTGCAGCGATGACTTCCACACCCAAACACGTTCGTCGTCCGACGCTCGCCTGCGAAATTGCAGCCGACCGCGTTTTGGCGGGGCGCGCCGCCGATACGGGACGGATGGTCGAAATGGCATCGGCGCGCGAACTGGCGCCGGGCATGGTGGTGCCCGATTTGATGGAATCGAACCTGCGAGACGGAACGGCGATCCGGCAGGCGATTGAAAGCGCGCTGGGCAGCGTCGGCGGACACTCCCACGACGTGATCGCGATCTTGCCCGACACCTCGGTGCGCGTGGTGCTGCTGGATTTCGAAACCCTCCCCTCGAAGCGCGACGAGGCCGAAGCAGTGGTGCGCTTCCGGTTGAAGAAGTCGCTGCCTTTCGATCCCGCCGATGCCCGCATCTCCTATCACGCGCAGTTGACCGGCAAAGGCGTGCGGGCGGTGGCGGCGGTGGTGTTGAACACGGTTCTCGAGGAATATGAATCGGCGTTTCGCGACGCGGGCTACAATCCGGGGATGGTGATGCCGTCGATGCTGGCGGCGCTGGGCGCGGCGGACGCGGAACGGCCAACCTTGGTGGTCAAGGTCGACGCGCGCACCATCAGCATCGCGATTCTCGAGCAGGAGCAACTCCTGCTGTTCCGCACGCTCGAAAATGTGCGCGGTGTGACCATCACGGGCGATCAACTGGCGGAGGAAGTCTATCCCTCGGTAGTGTTTTTCCAGGACACCTACAAACTGAACATTGAGCGCGTGTACGTGGCGGGTCTGCCGGAAGCGGGCAGCGCCGCGCCCGCGCTAAAAAACCAGTCCGGCGCGCACGTTGAGGATCTGGTGGCGACGTCGCAGATTGGCGCCACCACGGGCACGGTGCCGCGCTGGCGGATGGCGGGAGTGGTGGGAGCGTTGATTTCGTAATTCAGCCGTCAGCCCTCAGTAAAGACCAAAGCTGAGAGCGATAGGTTGAAAGCTGATGGCTGAAGGCTAATATGCGTCTTGATATCAATCTCGCGACTCGGCCCTATGAAGACGCCCGTGAATTCTGGGCGGTCTGGGGATTGGGAGTGGGGCTGCTGGGCGTGGTGACACTGATCCTGCTGAGTTGGGCGGTGCGCGGTTGGTCCGACGCCGGCAGAGATCGCCAGGAGATCGCGCAACTGCAGCAGCAGATCGCGGAACGCGACGACGAACGGAAGCAAGATCAGGCCGTCCTTGACCTGCCCGCCAACCGGAGCACGCGCGATCAGTCGCAGTTCCTGAATGGGTTGATTCAACGCAAATCATTCTCGTGGACACGCGTGTTCGAAGATCTGGAGCGGGTCATGCCCCCGAACCTGCATGTGGTCTCACTGCGCCCGGAATTGAACGAGCAGAATCAGATGCAACTCGACATGCGGGTGGCGGGCGACACGCGTGCCGCGGTCGTCGAACTGGTCCATCGCATGGAGGGCTCGAAGCATTTTCAGGGAGCGCAACTGGTGCAGGAAGGGCAAACCGGGGAAGCGGGAAGCGGCGTAGCGGCTGCGGTAGTCGCAATATATATTCCCGACGCGACCGACAGGAGCGGAAAGTAATGCCGGACTTTGCGAATTCGCGGCGCAAGTTGAAAGTTGCGATTGGTACGATGCTGGCCGTCGATGTGGTAGCGGTGGCAGTTCTGTTCTCGCCGCTGGTGGGTTCGGCGGGTTCGCGACGGCTGCAAATTAATGAGTTGAGGGCCGAGCTGACGAAGAGGACCCGCGAGGTGGAACCGCTGCGCGGCATGGACAAGAAGATCGTGCTGGCGAAGGATCAGATCAGCGGGTTTTACAAGGACCGCTTTGCCGCGACGGATTCCGATCTCGCCACTGGACTGGGGAAACTGGCGGCGGAGAATGGAATTGGGATCCAGCAGGCGAAGTACAAGGAAGAGGATCCGGAAGTCTCGGGCGTGATTCCAGTCGAAATCGAGTTGAGTTTTTCCGGAGACTATCTGCAACTGGTACGGTTCATCAATACGCTGGAACGGTCAAAGCTGTTTTTTGCGGTGGATAGCGTGGATCTGGCCGGCGAAAGCGCGGGGCCGGTGAAGCTGCAAATTACGATCCACAGTTATCTGCGGTCAGGTGCCTGAGTGAAACTGGAAGTCGAAAACCGGAAGAAAGTCATCTGGCTCGCGGTGTTGGCCGCGATTGCACTGGTGATGCTGGGCTACGAGTTTTGGCCCCAGTCGGTGGCGGCGCCCCATGTAACGGCTCAGACAACATCCGCACCGGCCAAGCCCGGCACACGGCGCACGGCTTCAGGAAAAGTGGTGCCGGTGGTTGAGCCGCAGCTGGATCCTACGCTGGACCTGAACCTGCTGAGACGAAGCGAGGAAATCAAGTACGCGGGCAACGGAAGAAACATTTTTGTCGCGGGGTCGGTGGCGGTTATCGAAAAACCCAAGGGATCCGGTGTCACGGATGCACCCGAGTCCGCCACTCTGCGTACGCCTCCCCCACCACCGCCCCCGCCGCCGATTACCCTCAAGTTTTTTGGTTTCGCGAACCGGCCTGGAGAGACGAAGAAGGTGTTCTTGTCGCAGGGTGAAGACGTTTTTATCGCCGCTGAGGGTGACATTGTCGACCGGCGCTATCGCGTCTTGCACATCTCACCGGCAGCGGTGGACGTGGAAGACGTCCTCAACAACAACCGACAGAGCCTGCCCTTAACGCAAGGATGAAACTGATTTGTGATTGGTAATTTGTAATTGGTAATTGGAAGGCGAGTGAACGTTTATGCGGCGGCGCGGTTTGAGGTCGGTGAGATTACAAATTACAAATGGCAAATTACAAATTCGCCAGCGCGGCTACATGATGCTCACGCTGGTGCTGGCGCTGGCGCTCATCACCATTGCTCTGCTCACCGTGCTCCCCGACATTAGCCAGCAGGTTCGCCGCGACCGCGAAGACGAGTTGAGACATCGGGGAACCGCGTACATGCGCGCGATTCAACACTTCTACAAGAAGTTTGGGCGGTATCCCACGCGCATTGAGGAACTGGAGAATACCAACAACATGCGGTTCCTCCGCAAGCGCTATACCGATCCGATGAACCGGGATCCGGCCACGGGCAAAGAGAGGGATTTCAAACTCCTGCATCAGCAGGACATCACCTTAAACAACGGGCCGCTGTTGGGACAAATACCTGGGCAGAGCGGGCTCCCGGGACAAGCTGGACTGCAGGGTCAAGGCGGAGTCGGCGGAATGCAGGGAGGATTGGCTGGGCTGCAAAGCGCGCTGGGTGGCTTGGCCGCGCAAACCGGCGTGCAACAGACGAACTTGAACACGCCGAACCCTGCCACTGGCGATTCCGGCAATCCAGATTCCGGCAATCCATCTTCTGGCAATCCGTCGGATGCGGCGGGAAATCCGAATCCGGGATCGTCGTCATCGAGTTCCACTCCCAGCTCCGGCTTGAGCGGGCAGACCTTCGGCGGAGGGCCGATCCTCGGGGTCGCCAGCTTGAGCAAGGCGAAGACGATTCGCGTGTTCAGCGAGAAGACCCATTACAACGACTGGCTTTTCATTTACGTACCGCAGGCTGACCGCGGCGGGCTGCTGACTGGGCCAGTGTCCCTTAACGGCCCCACTAGCGGATTCGCTGCCGGTGTTCCAGGGCAAGGCGGGCTGTCCGGGCAGGGGCAGGGTCTAATGCCGAACAGCAGCCAGCCCCAGAGCCAGCCGGCGCAACCTGCGCCGAATTCAGGGCAGACGCCACCTCAACAATAGATTCCATAACTCCAGCAACAGAAAAGCCCCGCAAAGCAAGCGGGGCTTGATCTGAAACCAGAAATGTCCAATCGCTCAGCCTAAACGTTAAACGAGGATCCGCAGCCGCAGGTGCTCTTCACGTTCGGGTTTTCGAACTTGAAGCCGGCGCCTTCCAGAGTCTCGACGTAATCGACATGCGCTCCGCCCAGATACATCAGGGAAGTGGCATCGACATAAACCTTGAGACCGTCAAAATCGAAAACCTTGTCCATCATGCCGGCGCCGTTCTCGAAGGCCATGGAGTATTGGAAGCCGGAGCAACCGCCGCCGACCACGGATAATCGCAATCCCGACGGAACCGGTGTCTGCATAGCCATGATCTCTTTGACCTTAGCAATCGCGGCGGGGGTCAGGACTGGCGCCGCGGTTTTGGGCTGTACATCGGGTACGGTGGTAGTTGCCATCGGTTGATCTCCTTGTGATTGCTCATTATAACAAAGGGTACGACCGGCTCGGCAAGGTTTTCCGAAGCTGGTACTTCTTCCCGAATCTGCCTGTTAGATGCATCAGACGGGAAAGAAGTCGCGCCCCCCTCTTGCCAACGGGTCTATAATCATCCGCAGTAGGGGCCTGTACCCGAACGCCAGCGGATGGCCATACAGTTTTCGCTGGGGCTTAAGGCAACTTCGGGAATTGGCTCGATCTCAGCTCCGAGGTGGCGTATGTCTCCTATGTTCGGGCTGCTTGTCGCGTGGGGTATTCTGACGGGAATACTCATAATCCTCTTGATCTATCGCAGCACCCTTACCATGCACGAGAACGATTCCATCGACCTCCATGAAACCGAATCCCAGATGCACAAGGATCAAGTGGAGGTTCTGAACAAGATGCGGAAGCTCACACCGATCGTCAAGGTGCTTGGCGCTTTGTCGGGCGCCATGATCCTGGTGATTGCGGGACTGTTCATTTATTTGGGACTCAACGGCGCTACCCGGCTGCAGTAACCGGCAAGCTCGCGCACGCGCGGGAATCCTAGCCAACCCCGCCTTGGGGACAACTCGCAAGCGCGGCGGTGGAGTGTGGCCGCTCGCTGGCGAGGCTGTATCTTGCTGGGCAAAATCCACGATTTGAACATGAGCGCGCAGTTCCCCATTGCGATTGTCGGAGGTGGTCCCGCGGGCGCTCTGGCGGGCGCGCTGCTGGCAGCGGACGGCAGAGAGGTCCTCCTCTTTGACGAAAAGCTCGCATGGGAGAAGCCCTGCGGCGGCGGACTCACCCACAAAGCGCTGCAGCAATATTCGTTTCTGGCGGAGGCGGCGAGCGCGAGCAATCCGGTTGAACACTGCGAGCTGATCAGTCCGTTGGGACAGCGGGCGCGCTTTCACATGCGGTACCCGGTCGCGATCTTCTCCCGACTGGCGCTAAATGGATTATTGCTGGAGCGAGCCCGGCGCGCCGGCGCCGACGTGTGCAACGAGCGCGTAACGCGGATTGCGGGAACCAGCGGAGACTGGCAACTGATCACGCCCCAGGGTGAATACCGAGCGTCTTACCTGGTTCTGGCAACGGGCGCGCGCAATCCGTTCCGCGCGCAGTTCCTCTCGCCGATTTCTCCCAGCGATCTGATGGTCACCGCGGGCTACTTCATCCCCGGCCGCAGTTCTACGATGCAGATTCAGTTTCTGAAAGGGATCACCGGCTACATGTGGGTCTTCCCCCGCACGGATCATGTCTCTGCGGGAATCGCGGGCAAGATGGGCGAGATCTCGACCGCGAAGTTGCGCCGCATTCTGGAACGCTGGCTGGAAGAGCGTTGGCTCGAAGAACATGGGCTCAAAGCGAATGGCCTGCGCTTGGACGGCGCCCGCTTTTATTCGCACATCCTGCCGTCGTTTCGCACTCAGACTTTCGAAACGCTAGAAGTCTGCGGCGAAGGTTGGGCCATGATCGGCGACAGCGCCGGGTTGGTCGACCCAATCACCGGAGAAGGTCTCTACTACGCGCTGCGATCGGCGGAGTTGTGCGCTGGCGCGTTGTTGGCCGGGCGGCCTGACGAGTACCGCGACCGGTTGCAAGAAGATGTGCTTCCCGAGTTGAAGCTGGCGGCACGCGTCTCGCAGCGCTTCTACCGCGGACAGATTTTCGGCGACAGCGTTCTGGAGAAGATGGTGTCTCTCACCGCGCAAAGCACAAGCTTCCGCGATCTGATGAGCGATCTCTTTGCCGGAATTCAAGGCTATCGCGATCTGCGCTCGCGGCTATACCGCATCCTGCCCACGGTGATGGCCGAGGGGCTGGCTGGAACGCTGCGCCGGCCGTGGCACAGCGCTGGTAGCAGCGGCGGCGGATCTGAATTCGTCATCGATCCGCTGGCGGAATAGAGCTTCGGCTCAGGCAGCCTTCGCCTTCATCCCCGCGATATCGTCGAGCAGCACCCTCTCGTGGCCTTCCGGGCTCACCTTTTCGTACACCTTGCGGATTACGCCCTTGGGATCGACCACGAAACTGGTGCGCTCCCAGAACTTCATCCCTTTCCATTCCGCCTGGCCGATGCTGAGCGCGTTCATCAGGCTGGCATCGGTGTCGGAGAGCAAATCGATGGTAAAGGCGAACTTGTTGCAGAAGTTCTTGTGTGAGGCCACGTCGTCGGCACTCACGCCGATGACGCTGATTCCGGCAGCGTCGAAATCGGCCTTGGTCGCCGTAAACGACTTGCCCTGGATGGTGCAGCCGGGCGTGTCGTCCTTCGGATAGAAGTAAACGACGAGCCAGTGTCCGGCGAAGTCGGAAAGCTGGGTGATTTTGCCGTCCTGGTTGGGCAGCGAAAAATTCGGAAAGTGATTGCCAGTAGAGAGCATGGAGATAGTCCTTTCGAAGGTTGTGGCTGCAACTACGCGAGCGCGGATATCATCGCCAAGCTCGCTCTTGGCCCCCAGCTATTGGCCCTTAGCAACAATTTGCTCTGCCCTGTGTTCCCCTCCATCCCAGGCTGTTGAAGCCTCACCTCAACCGCGGGGATCACAGAGGACGCAGGGAAAACCTCATGGGGTCCAGCCAAGAGCGAATCGCTGTCGTCAGGCGGCCTGCATCGCTTTTCTGGCGCGCTCTTTCACCTCCTGCGGCGACACGTCTTCAATGTGGGTCGCGATGCCCCATTGATGCCCGAATGGGTCTTGAATGAAACCGGAGCGGTCGCCGTAGAACTGGTCCGTGACCGGCTTCAGTATTTTCGCTCCCTCGGCGGCCGCTTTTGCTACGACGCTGTCGCAATCGGGAAGATAGAGGTACAGGCTCACCGGAGACGCTCCGATGCTCTCGGCGCTGCGTGCGCCCATCTGGGGATTTTCGTCGGCCAGCATGATGCGCGACGTGCCGATCTGCAACTCGGCGTGGCCCACCCGGCCGTTGGGCCCATCCATGCGCTCGATTTCGGTCGCCCCGAAAACCTTCTTGTAGTATTCAATCGCTTTCGCGGCGCCCTTGATGATGAGGTACGGCGTTATTGAACTGTATCCCTTGGGAAGGTAGCTGACTTTGTTCATACGTTCTTCTCCTCTGAGGATGAAGTTGAAGGTTAAGGCCTACGGCAGGCCCCCACAGGCCTCGCTTATCGGATTATGAGAACACAAGTTGGACCCGGACTCAAGCGGGCGGGTAATTGCTGTCAATTTGCTGCCTTTGCTGCCCTCTTTCAGCGGAGGGATGTACGATAATCAGCGTTGCCACGAGGATCTCGCTGGTGCCTGAACTGCCCGACATTGTCGTCTACGTCGATGCCCTCGAAAAACGCATTCTCGGCGAACGGCTCGAGCGTATCCGAATCGCAAGCCCGTTTCTATTGCGTACGGCAGCCCCGCCGGTAGCGGACGCGGAGGGTACGACCGTCGTTCAACTGCGCCGGCTGGGCAAGCGAATTTGCATCGGTTTGAGCAACGACATTTGGCTGGTGCTGCACCTGATGATTGCCGGCCGTCTGCACTGGCGCAAACGCGATGCGAAGGTATCCCCGCCGCGCGGTCTGGCGGCCTTCGACTTCGCCAACGGAACTCTGCTCTGGACGGAGGCAGGCTCACAAAAACGCGCGTCGCTGCACGTGGTAGCCGGAGAAGAGGGGCTCGCGGCGCTCGACCCCGGCGGGCTGGAAGTTCTGGAATCAGATCTGGAACGCTTTACGGCGGTCCTCACATCTGCCAACCACACTCTGAAACGCGCTCTCACCGATCCGCGATTGTTTAGCGGCATCGGCAATGCCTACTCCGATGAGATTCTCTTCGAAGCGCAACTCTCGCCACTCGCGCTGACGCAAAAGCTCAAGCCAGATCAGATCGAGAGGCTGTTTGCGGCGGTCCAAGCCAGTCTGCTCCAGTGGACAGAGCGCTTGCGGCGCGAGGCGGGCAATGATTTTCCCGAGAAAGTCACGGCGTTTCGACCGGGAATGGCCGTGCATGGACGATACAAAGAGTCGTGCCCGCGCTGTCAGGCAAAGATCCAGCGCATACGCTATGCGTCCAACGAAACCAACTACTGTCCGAATTGTCAGACAGGAGGAAAGCTGCTGGCCGATCGCGCCCTGTCGCGACTGCTGCGCGAGGACTGGCCCAAGACTCCGGAAGAAATGGAATTGCTTACGAGGGAGCGGCGGTGATGGGCGCTGGCTCAGTTCCACTTTGGCACGGTAGTTTACTAGGGGTACCCCCTACCCCCCTACCCCCCCACCCCCTTCTTATCGTCTCTGGAATGATGGGGTTAGGGACGCCTACCTCTAAAGATTTGAGAGCAAAGGACTTATTCGCAAAGTATTCCGGGATAAGGAGTTAGCTCGATTTTTCGCTCTATTCTCCTAAGATTCAAGGAAATTCATGGTTTTTGGCGAATGGCTGATGTCCGTTCATTTCCGCAAATAAAGTTATCAAAGAGCCAATAGCAAATGGGGCCGGTGCAGCTTCGAAGACCGTCTCTGGAGACGGACGCACTTCGGCCCTGACTCACAGGTCGATCCCAATTGTCGCCGACGGGCGATTTGATGTCTGTGATGATGCTCACTGGGCGTTTGTGATGAAAAAAGATCAAAGGCCCCGCCCTTCGCTTCGCGATAGGACGGGCTGCCCGCCGGCCACAGATTAATTGTGATGAAAGATCCCCCGAGGAGTGCGGCGGTACGCACACCCACACATTCGCAACAACGCGAATGTGCGGGGCACCCGCCTCTGTGGAAAGTCTTGTGCTGACAAGCGGGGACCAACAGCCGAAGTTGTGAACAGAACCGTTACAACAATTAGTCTCTTGGTGATCGAATGCGATCTCATTTCACTCACCAATCCCCAACTCCTTCGCCAGCGCCTTCCATTTTCCATCCACCAAAGCCCGAGTCTTAGCGTCCATCACGATCTCATCCGGCCAGGGACGCTGGAAGCCTTCGCTGGACCACTTGCGGGTGGCGTCGATGCCCATCTTTGAGCCGTAGTCGGGCAGGCGCGAGGCGTGGTCTAGCGAATCGACTGGGCCCATGGTGAACTGGATGTCGCGCTCGGGATCGATGTTGTTCAGCGCTTTCAAAGTGACGTCGGCGATATCCTGCACATCCACGTCTTCGTCTACTACGACGATGCACTTGGTGAACATCGCTTGCCCCAGCGACCAAATCGCGTTCATCACCTTGCGCGCCTGTCCGGGATAGGACTTGCGAATGGAAACCAGCATCAGGTTGTGAAACACGCCTTCGATGGGCAGGTTGATGTCCACCAGTTCGGGAATGGTCACCTTCATCAGCGGCAGGAAAATGCGCTCGACTGCTTTGCCCATCCAGGCGTCTTCTTGCGGCGGCTTGCCGACGATGGTGGCGGCGTAGATCGGGTCTTTGCGGTGCGTGATGCAGGTGACGTGGAAAACCGGGTACTCGTCTTCCAGGGAGTAGAAGCCGGTATGATCTCCGAACGGGCCTTCGGTGCGGAGTTCGTCGAGGTTGACGTAGCCTTCGAGAATGATCTCGGCATCGGCGGGGACTTCCAGATCGACGGTCTCGCACTTCACCAGTTCGACCGGCTTCTGGCGCAGGAATCCGGCGACGATGTACTCCTCAATGTCGGGCGGCGCGGGCACGATGGCGGAAAAGGTTAGCGCGGGCTCGGTGCCGATGGCTACGGCTACTTCCATTCTGCCGGAAGGACGGTCGCCGGAGGCTAGCTTGGCTCCTCCCGAAGAACGCGCCATTATGTCGACCGCGGCGGAGTTCCCACCCTTCGCAAAAGACGCGAAGGATGGGGCACCCGCTGTGCCGTCTGGACGGGCGGGGACGCCCGTCTCTCCACTCTTTGCGAATGCTGCGCGCATGTGGTCGCGGTAATGCTCGGCTGCTACTTTCTGTCTTTGCCAGTGCATGCCGGCGGTGCGCTCGTCGTAGATCTGCAGGCGATACATGCCTACGTTGCGCTTCCCCGTCTTCGGATCGCGAGTGATCACACAGGGCAAGGTAATAAAGCGTCCGCCATCCTTGGGCCAGCATTTGAGGACGGGAAAATCGAGCAGCGAGAAATTGTCGCGCTTGATCACTTCTTTACATGGGCCCGTGGCGACGGTCTTCGGAAAGAACTTGCCCATCTCGGCGAGCATGGGCAGCATCTTCACTTTATCCAGGAAACCCTGCGGAGACTTCACGTCCATGAATCCGCGAATGCGGTCGGCGACTTCGTCGAGCGCGTTGACTTCGAGAGCGAGTCTCATGCGGCGGGCGGAACCGAACTGGTTGATCAGCAGTTTCTGTCCGGGATAACCCTTCAGGTTCTCGAAGAGCAGAGCTTTGCCGCCGACAGTTCCCTGCTGGTCTTTGTCTCTGCTTTTCGAAACCCGATCGGTAATTTCCGTAATCTCTAAGATTGGGTCGGCTTCGGTGCGGATGCGCCGCAGTTCGCCGGCTCGGTCGAGCGCTTGGATCCAGTCTCGCAGATCGTCGTAGGCCAAAATTCCTCCCAGAATGACAGACGATTATATGACGCACTGACTGAAAACCAGCCAGCCCCGGAGGCACGGCCGGATCGAAGGAATTTGAGACTGCGATTTGCAACGAGGAGACGCGGCCTCACTGGGCGAATCTCACTCCACCCTTTTCGAAAGACGGCGGCATGGTCGGCCGCCTGATTGCACGTACGTGCTGGCGCGTGGAGCGCTTGACGGGCCGACGCAGTGACGGATTAAGATCGAGTTATCTGTCATGGACCGAGAAAGATGGGACCAGGGTCGATTTGCGGATTTGCGTGCTAGGCGGGATAGCCCTGCCTCGCACCGAGCATATCAGGCGATGTTCTACTTCCTGTCCGGAGACGACCTTAAGCGGGCGCGAGAATGGGATTTGTTCGTCCGATTCTGTGAGGCCGGTCAACTTGGCGTCGATCCAGTCGAAGTCGATATGCTCGATCCACCTTGGCCCGACCTGAAGGCGGAGGTATTCGGACACGCTCACTACTTCGAGCTGGGCGAGATTGTTCAGCAAGACTGGATGAAGGCGCTAGCGCAACAGGAAAAGAAGTCAATCATTGACTCGCCGTTACCATTGACTGCGCTTTTGAGCCCGCTTGAATCAATCATCCAGAAAAAAGTGAAAAAGAAATACGCGCCGCAAGCAATGCCCCTCTCGTTGTTGCTTTATTCGGAGCGGAATGCCCCCCACTGGGCCGTGATTGAGCCTCTGGTCGGGGAGCGAAAGTCCGAGATTCGAGCAAGCTTCGAGAGCAGCGTGTTTGACTACTTGTGGCTCTTTGTGGCAAACGAGAATCGCATTCCGTTCTCGTTGTCAAAGAGAATGATCGTCTCACCTCTGGGATGAAAGGTGGGCGGAACTTTCCGCAGGAAGAGGATCACCGGCAAAGCCTCGCTCCACTCTTCCACATTTCGCGTCCTGCGACTAGGATATGGAAATCAATTTTGCAGCATCCGCGGTTTACGGGGAATACACGGGGGACAAATGATCCGTTTTAAAGTGAACGGGAAAGAGAAGACGTTTGACGGCGATCCCGACATGCCGCTGCTGTGGTATTTGCGGGACGTCGCTCAGCTCACGGGAACGAAGTTTGGCTGCGGCATGGCGCTGTGCGGCGCGTGCACGGTGCATCAGAATGGCGCGGCTATCCGCTCCTGCACCACTCCCATGAAAGAAGTCGGCGGCGCGGAGATCACCACGATTGAAGGCATTGAGCCCATGCATCCCGTGCAAACGGCGTGGATGGAGATCCGCGTGCCGCAATGCGGATACTGCCAGACCGGCCAGATCATGCAGGCCATCGCGCTTCTGAAAGACAACAAGGATCCCAGCGACCAGGATATCGACACGGCGATGTCGGGCAATCTCTGCCGCTGCGGCACCTATCAGCGGATTCGGGCGGCCATACATCAGGCGGCGAAGCACCAGGCTGCGAAGGAGACGGCATGAAGCTCATTGAAAATGTCAGTCGTCCGGTTAGTAGGCGCGGATTCCTGCACGGCGCATTAGCAGGCGGAGTATTCGTGCTGAGCGCGCGCTTTATTCCCGAGCCGCTGTGGGCCGCGGAAGGCGAAGCGGCCGCGCCCTTTGAGCCCAGTCTGTGGATGTCGATCGCACCGGATGGCATCGTCACCATCGTCGCCCATCGCTCCGAAATGGGATGCGGCAGCCGCACAGCTTTGCCGCTCGTGGTCGCCGACGAACTTGACGCCGACTGGTCGAAGGTCAAGCTCGAGCAGGCAATTGGCGATCCGAAATACGGTGAGCAGGATACCGACGGGTCACACTCGGTTCGCAGTTCTTTCGATCTGATGCGCCAGGTGGGCGCTACCGGACGCGTCATGCTGATCGGCGCCGCCGCTGCGCAGTTGGGCGTTTCCCCGAAGGACTGCACCACGGAGCCCCATTTCGTTGTGCATCGCGCCAGCGGCCGTAAGCTGGGCTATGGCGAAGTTGCCGCCGCTGCAGCGAAGCTGCCGGTCCCGAAAAAAGAAGACGTCCCGCTTAAGCCGCGTTCTGAGTGGCGCTACATCGGCAAAGAAAGCAATTCTCTGTTCGACCTTCCCGAGATCGTCACCGGCAAAGCGATCTTCGGCATGGACGCGACTATGCCGGGCATGGTCTACGCGTCGGTTGAGCATCCGCCCGTGCTTGGACAAAAGATCAAGTCGTACGACGACAAGGCCGCACTCAAAGTGCCCGGTGTTCAGAAGACGCTGACCATCGAGACTTTCAAGCCGCCGCACGTGTTCCAGCCGTTGGGAGGCGTCGCCGTGATTGCCGACAACACGTACGCGGCGTTCCAGGGACGCAAGAGCCTGAAGATCGAATGGGACAGCAGTCCCCACTCGGTGTACAACTCGGCGCCATTCCGCAAGACGCTCGAAACCACTTCGCGGCAGCCGGGTAAAGTTGTCCGCAACGTCGGCGATGTGGATTCCATATTTGCCAAGGGCGGAAAAACGATCGAGGCCGAGTACTACGCTCCGCATCTGGCGCACGTTTCCATGGAGCCGCCGGTCGCCGTCGCCGAGTATCGCGACGGAAAAGTGCTGGCCTGGGCTCCGACGCAGAATCCGCAAGCGGTGCAGGAGACCATCGCCGGCGTGCTCGGCATCAAGAAAGAGGATGTGACTTGCCATGTCACACTGCTCGGCGGCGGCTTCGGACGCAAGTCGAAACCGGACCAGGTGGCGGAAGCCGCCGTTCTTTCGAAACAGCTTGGCAAGCCGGTCAAGGTTGTCTGGAGCCGGGAAGACGATATTCGCTTCGATTTTTTTCACTCTGTCGCCGCCATGTATATGAAGGCCGCGATCGGGCCAGACGGCAAGCCGACGGCGTGGTTGCAGCGCACCGTGTATCCGCCGATCAATTCAACTTTCGACGCGTCCGCCACCTATGCCCTCGACGAGATGGGCCTGGGATGGAACAATCTTCCTTTCGATATTGCAAACCATCGCGCCGAAAATGGCCCCGCCGACTACCACGTGCGCATTGGATGGCTGCGCAGCGTGGCGAATATCTATCATGCGTTCGCGATTCATTCGTTCGCCGACGAACTGGCGCACAACGCTAACAAAGATCCAGTCCAGTATCTGCTGGACCTGATCGGATCGCCGCGTATCGTCGCGCTTGACCTCAAGGGGGACGAGGCGGAAGAGGCCAAGAATTACCCGCTCGACACAGCTCGATTGCGGCGCGTGGTCGAGATCGCAGCCGAGAAATCCGGCTGGGGAAAACGCCCGATGAGTAAAGGGCGCGGCATGGGCATCGCGGCTCACCGCAGTTTTCTGACCTATGTTGCGACCGTGGTGGAAGTCGAAGTCGACAGCAAGGGACAGGTGCATATTCCGAATGTGTGGACGGCGGTCGATGCGGGCACCATCGTCAGCCCCGACAATATTCGCAACCAGTTCGAGGGTGCGGCTGTATTTGGGACCAGTCTGGCTCTGTTCGGCGAAATTACGGCGACCAATGGCGTTATCGACCAGAGCAATTTTCACAATTTCCAACTCGCGCGCATGAACCGGGCTCCGCGGCACGTCGACGTGCAGATTGTGAAGAGTGAAGCGCCGCCGGCCGGAGTTGGCGAACCCGGCGTGCCGCCTTTTGCGCCAGCTTTGTACAACGCAGTGTTTGCGGCTACTGGCAAGCGCGTGCGCGAGTTGCCGCTGTCGAAGACGAAACTGGTATAAGTGGAGAGCCGGGCGTCCCCGCCCGGCCGCCACACTGCTGGCCGGGTGAGATGGTTCGTATCAGGGTATGCCTTCAGGCATACCGCAAACGTTAACTCATAGCGACGCCTTTAGGCGCTGAGGGCCGGAAGATCTGCGATGAGCAAGTTGCTGGCGCTACTACTCGTGTTCACAGGAGCATTCACAACAGGACAGGAAATTACCGTGGCTGCGGCGGCCGATATGAGTGCCGCTCTTCCGCAGCTCGTCGAAGCCTATACGAAAAAAACTGGGCAAACGGTGAAGCTCTCCTTCGGAGCGTCCGGCAATCTGACCAACCAGATACGAAACGGCGCACCCTTCGACGTTTTCTTTTCAGCCGATGAACAATATCCTAACCAACTCATCTCCGAGGGCCTGGCGTCGAAAGACACGCTCTATCGCTACGCCGTCGGCCGGTTGGTACTGTGGGTGCCGGGCGACTCGCCACTCGATTTATCAAAGCTCGGCATCCAGGCTCTGCTTGACCGCTCGGTGAAGAAGATTTCGATTGCGAATCCCGCGACCGCGCCGTACGGGCGCGCAGCCGAGGCCGCGCTGCGGCATTTCGGAATCTACGACCAGGTTTCAAGCCGTCTCGTCCTCGGAGAAAGCGTTTCGCAGGCCGCGCAGTTCGTCGAATCGGGCAACGCCCAGGCGGGACTGATCGCGCTCTCCCATGCGCTCGCGCCCGCGATGAAGGATAAAGGCCGCTACTGGACGGTTCCTCTCGATGCCTATCCCACGCTGAACCAGGCCGCCGTCGTGCTCTCAAAATCAAAACAGCAGGATGCGACCCGCAAGTTCCTCGACTTCCTGCGCAGCCCCGAGGCCACTTCCCTGCTTTCGAGTTACGGATTCAGCCTGCCCGCGGAGCAGCATTGAAATGGAGAAATCGTGAAATGAACTGGGAGGCGTTCTGGTTGACGGTCCGTCTCGCCGCGATTGTCTCGATGCTGCTGCTCGCCATTGGAATCCCCGTCGCTTACTGGGTGACTTACTCGCGCTGGCGCTGGAAATTTCTGATCGAGGCCGCGGTTGCGCTTCCCATCGTCCTGCCGCCGACGGTGCTGGGCTTTTATGTTCTAGTGGCGCTCGGTTCGCGAAGCCCACTTGGCCGCTGGTGGGAGTCGCTCACCGGCCACACCCTGGCCTTCACTTTCGAAGGACTGGTGGTTGGGTCGTTGTTATACAGTCTGCCGTTCGCCGTGCAGCCGTTCGCGGCGTCATTCGGAGCCGTCGACTCCAGTCTGCTTCGCGCCTCGGCGTCGCTTGGACAATCGCCGCTGCAGACGTTTCGCCGCATCGTGCTTCCCCTTTCAAAAGCCGGCCTGGTCACGGGTTTTGCGCTCAGCTTCGCGCATACGCTGGGTGAGTTTGGCGTGGTGCTCATGGTGGGCGGCAACATTCCGGGCGTGACGCGCACCATCTCGATCGATATTTACGATCAGGTGCAGACGGCGAACTATTCCAGCGCGAATCAGACGGCGCTGGTGCTGCTGATCATTTCTTTCGTTGTGTTATCGATCGTGTACGGACTGAACCGGCGTCCCTGGACGGTGGGGCCATGGCGGTAAAGACCGCTCGACGCGGCGCGGCTCCAGAGCTTGTTTCATAACTGATTTCAAAAGCGGCGGGAGCTTCCCTCAGGGGCTAAAGCCCAGTTTTTATGAGGCTTGTTGCGGCCCGGCTGAAGCCGGGCCCTTTCAAAACATCATCTATGACGCAGGCGCTACAAGCAACGACGCAGCCGATCTCCGCCGATCTCGAAGTTCGCATTCGCAAAGGCTATTCGAATCCCGAGCGAAGTTTCAATTTGAATGTCCACTTTCGCGCGCTTGCCGGTTTCACGATTCTGTTTGGCGCGTCGGGTGCGGGAAAAACGACGCTGCTCGATTGCATTGCCGGGCTGGTCGATCCAGACGACGGTCGCATCGCGGTTGGCGGCGACGACCTTTACGATTCGGAGAAGAAACGGAACGTCGCCGCCTGGAAACGGCACATCGGGTATGTGCATCAGGATCTGGCGCTTTTCCCTCACCTGACCGCCGAAGAGAACGTCGCTTACGGTCTTCGCGCTCTAAGCGCGGCGGAGCGAAAGACGCGCAGCCGCGAAATGCTCGACGCATTTCGTATCGATCACGTGCGCGACCGGCGGCCAGCGCAGATCTCCGGAGGCGAGCGCCAACGCGTGGCCCTGGCACGCGCTCTGGTCACCGAACCGCGCGCGCTCCTTCTCGACGAGCCGCTGGCGGCGCTGGACCGTCCGACAAAGTCGTCTCTCGTCGGCGATCTGCGCAAATGGAACCAGGAACATCGCGTTCCGATTCTCTTCGTCACACACAATAGCGAGGAAGTGTTTGCCCTCGGCGACGAGGTCATTGTGCTTGATGGAGGGAGAATCGTGGCGCAAGGGCAGCCGCATGAAGTCATGCGCGCTCCGCGGCTGGAAACCGTTGCGAACCTGACAGGGTTCGAAAACATCTTCAACGCTACGGTGCTCGCACTGCGCGAAGATCGCGGCACTATGACTTGCCGCTTGGGAAAAGGCGCGGTCGATCTGGAAACGCCGCTGGTTCGTGCAGAGGTTGGCTCGCGCCTGCGCGTGGGCGTGCGCGCCGGAGATCTGTTGCTGGCCACGGAAAGCCCGCGCGGGCTGAGCGCTCGCAACCTTCTACCGGGAACGATCCTTCAACTGGAGCAGAGGGACGTAATCGTCTCGGCAACCGTCGATTGCGGTGGCACGGAGTTCGAGGTACACCTGACGCTGGCGGCGCGCGACAGTCTGCAGCTTGGCCCCGGAAAGAGCGTGTGGGTCGTGGTCAAGACGCATTCCTGCCACTTGATGGGGATGTAGGAACGATTGCTCCCGGCCTACTGCAAAATCCGCTTGCCATGGATCACGGCGGCGATCAGCACCTCGTCCGGTGCAATCTGTAAATGATCCGGTAGCTGTAGACGACAAGTTCGCGCACGTTCTCATCGTCAAACTCAGGCACTTTGCGGCCTGCCTGCGGAAAGCGCGCGAGTATCCTTAGTTTGATTCACAATGTTCTTGAGAACAACGCCGGCATAGGCAGGGGAATCGGCAGCAATGTAGTCGGCGATGGAATCGAGATCCTGGGCAGCGCGGCTCGACCACACTATTCGGTGAGCCATTTGCCGACGCGATTCTCCACTTCTTCCTGCGAGAGAGTACCGTTGATGCGGGCATCCTCCAGCCCGCGACGCACCTTGTCGAGAACGTAGAGGTGGTACTGGATGTCTTCCACCGAGACATTGTCCGGCAGTCGGTTCAACAGCGATTCAACATCCTGTTTGACGGTGCTCATGGCGCTCCTGGCGAAAATAATACCATGCTGGCAGTCCGGCAATTGCGCTCTAGCGAATTCAGCGTTTGGTGCGGTACGCGTGGACGGCTGAGTTTGCCCCTTGGGGCTAACTTGAGGCAGGATTTATTCAGCGTCGGCCGTGACTCGACCATGGCCCGGACTGGGCGATCCCGATAGCGAGCGCTAACGCCGCAAAGCTGCGATGAACCGGCGCATGACGGCTGGTACAATAGCCGGACCATAGGGAGATCTTGGAGCTACGCTTGACGGCGTGCGGGGCAGAAATGCCATGTGGATTCCTGCTCAGAAAGGCGAATTGTATGCTTCGTATTGAGCCAACATTCCGTTCCCCACAACCAGTGTTTACGACCTTATTGGCTGCAGCTTGCGCCGTGTTGTGCATGATTGGCGCCGAACCAGCATTTGCGCAGGCTCTTCCGCTCCCATCGCACGTGGTCATCGTGGTGGAAGAAAATCATTCCTATTCGCAGATCATCGGATCGTCGAAAGCTCCCTACATCAACAGTCTGGCGGCCGATGGCGCTTCATTCACGAACTCGCACGCCATTACCCACCCAAGCCAACCGAATTACCTGGCGCTGTTTTCGGGCTCCACGCAAAAGGTCACCAGCGACTCGTGCCCACATACTTTCGACGTGGCGAACCTCGGCAGTGAACTGATTGCGGCTGGCTTGACATTTACCGGCTATTCAGAAGGTCTGCCCAAGGCTGGATCGGAGGTCTGTACCTCGGGCGAATACGCACGCAAACACGCTCCGTGGACGGATTTCAGCAATATTCCGTCGGGCGATAATCAGCCCTTCACCAGTTTTCCCACCAACTTCGCCGACCTGCCTACCATATCTTGGGTGATTCCAGACCTGCTGGATGACATGCACAGCGGAACCATCCAACAAGCGGACAGCTGGCTGCAGACCAATTTGATGGCATACATAACGTGGGCGCAATCCAACAACAGCCTGCTGATTATCATTTGGGACGAGAACAACGGCGCCTCAGGAAATCAGATCCCCACGATCTTTGTCGGGCCGATGGTAAAACCGGGACAGTACAGCCAACACATCAGCCACTACAATGTGCTGCGCACTCTGGAAGCCATTTACGGCCTCCCATACGCCGGCAAATCCGCTTCGGTCAAGACGATCACGGGGGTTTGGCAATAGCTGGTCAACAGATCAAAATATTTCCTCGTCACTCTTCATTGCGGCGCTGGATCGTTTTCGCTTTGTCGAAGGAACGAGGATTTTTCTAGAGATGTCACCTTCCTCGCGATGGTGGACTGCGGCGGCACCGAGTTCGAAGTACACCTAACGCTGGCGGCGCGCGACAGTCTGCAGCTTGGGCCTGGCAAGAGCGTGTGGGTCGTGGTCAAGACGCATTCCTGCCACTTGATGGGGATGTGAAAGCGATTGGTGCGGTACGGGGTGGAAGCCCGACTTTGGCCTATTGGCGACAACTTAAGCCAGAATTCCTTCCGGGTTGCCCGTCACTCGGCAACTAGGTGGTGCGCACGCCTCACATGGGCAGTATCTCGTACTGGCTCACGACCGCAAGCATGGGCTACGATGAATATCTCTAAGATGGACACCGCCCGACACAAGGAAATCATGTATCACGCAGAGGTGCAATTCAACCCTCAACGGATTGCGCTGGGAGATCGCCACGACAGGGAGTTGAGAGAGGCACGGTTCCGCGCGAGGCAAACCCACAATGCTGCTGCAATGCTTCCTGCAGAGGCCGCTTGCTCCGTAGCCCACGCCAAGGCCCTTGTCGTTGCGAGGGCCAAATGCATTGCGGACGCGTACACCGCATTCAATGAACCGTCTGGGCGAGAAGCCGAGGTGGAACTGGCAACATTCTTCGCCATGACAGTGGCGGCACGTAAATCCAGTTTTCAGGGAGAGGTAGAGCTGCGTCGAATGAGAACTGGCGGTCCGACAAATCAACTTGTCCCTCTGCTGCGTGGGTTCGAGCGTGACGCCAATCCTGCACTTCTAGAAGGGCGCGCGATTTTGGATAGGCAGCGGGTCGAAATGAGGAACAGAGCGCAGACGGCTGCTATTAAGACTAAATATGTGGTGGACACATGCGTGTTCAATTGGCTGGCGGATTCCTTAGTTAAGAAGAGTGCGCTGCCCTCGGACGGCGGGTTTGCGATAACGCATATTCAGGTGGATGAGATAAATAAAACAAAAGATGAGGAGCGTCGGGCGAGACTTCTGCTGATGCAAGCATCTTTGCATTGCGAACTCCTTCCAACCCAGACCGTTGTCTTAGATGTTTCGAGAATTGATCACGCAAAGTTGGGGGATGGAAAACTCTTCACGTCTCTCAAGGCCGAACTGGACATCCTGAATAGAAACAAGAATAACAACGTTCGTGACGCTCTGATAGCGGAAGTAGCTATTGCAAACGGTTACACCTTGCTCACTGCAGATGGAGACCTTAGATTGGCAACAGAAAAGTACGATGGCAAAGTGATCTTCTTCTCGCTCCCAAGCAGCTAAACTCGTCTGGTTTCCGGGCATTCGGCAGTCCGGAAGTCACTTTCCGAGAGCAGCCCGCTCGACCGCAATCACTGCGATCCACTGGCCGTTCCGTTCTTTGCGATAGGCAATCGTTCCGCCTAGACGTTGCGCTATATCTTCGGGCAGCAAGTCGCGATGGTAGCCGAAGAATCTTTCCTTGATACGCTGCCACGCCGCCCAATTTTCAAGCAGCGGGTGCGGCGGCTGGTACTTCGTGGAGAAGACCAGAGCCACATCAAACCGGCCGCGCGCCTGCGCGGCCGCGTCCATCTCGGAGGCGGAGAAATCCTCTACACGCACCAACCGAAAACCCTCACTAACATAGCCGAGCCATGGCCGCGTGAGTTCGTCCGACGCCGGCCATGCGGTGAGAACGCGCGCGCCGGGATATTGCATCGTCAGGAAACGGCTGGCTTCCGCATGCAACACGATGTAGTCACGATAGGCCAGATTGTCTTCGAGAGAGAATCCATACGGCGGATTGCTGAACAGCCCCGCGACAAACGCAATTCCGACTGCTCCCACAATCAATTTCCAATAGCGCGCGCGCCGCCACAGCGTCGAAACCAACGCCAGAATTACCAGCGGAACTACCGGCAACAGGTAGCGAGCCAGCACCGCTCCGCCCACTACCGACATAAAGGCCAGGTACGCGAGCATCACGGAAAGAAATGCAGCCTGCATCCAGAATGCAATTCGCGGCCGGGCAACAGCGGTCTCCGTCTTTCGCTCTAACTTCTCCGTCTTCTCTATTTGGGGCGGACGAAGCATGGCCAGCAATCCCGCCAGCGTGAGCAAGTAGAGACCGAAATATCCGAAGAGTTGCCAGAGCCTCATTCCTAGAGCAAACGGAATGCGCAGAGGATTGAGCGTGGCGGCGACGTTGTAGCGAAAGAACTCAGGATTGCCCAGCAGGAAACCCGTTTTCGCATAATGATAGGCATACCAGGCAGCCAGCGGCACAATCGGAAACAGCAGGGTAAACCAGCGCGTGCGTCTGCCCTCAGGCGGAAGAACTTCTTTCCATTTTTCTTTCCATCGAGTTTCTTTTGAACTTGTTTCCGCAGTTCGCCGAATGAGATATGCGAACAGTTCCCAGCCAAACAACGCCAGCGGAGCCAGGATCGCCGTCTCTTTCGCGAGCGCCGCCAGCGAGAACCAGAGCGCTTGCTTCCAGGGACGGTCTTCTATATATGCGGCCAGCGCCCAGAACGTAAGTCCGGCGGCCGGCAGGTCGATCTGCGCCAGTGAACCCTGCGTGAAGCACACGGGATAAACCGCCACCAACGCGGTTGTCGCCCACGCCACTGGCAGATTGGCGGCGCTTCGCGAAAGTCGAAACAGTCCCAGCAGCGAGAATGCGCTCAGCGCCAACATGGCGGTGCGTGTGACCAGGGTGGAAAATCCGGAAGCGCGCCAGGCCAGCGCCAGCCACGCCATCACCAGCGGCGGATGCGCATTCGATGGCGTTGAATGCGGGACGAGTGCGCCGGTCAGAAATAGATCACGCGCGGCCGGAACGTAATAGCCCGCCTCATCCCAGAAATAAGGAAGGCGCAGGAGTGGCGCGTGGAGCAGCATCAATCCGGCAAAGAACAGCGCGAATAGAAGAAACTGTTGCGCCCATGCGGAAGATGCCAGCTGAGATTCAGTTTTCAGATCGGAACGCGCCCCCAACCGCGCAGGCGTCGTTGAACTTTGCAGCAGTGAACTTTGCAGCAACGACCGGTGCATCAGTGAATGGGCCCAACTGGGGCGCGGGGATCAAGATTGATCTCGCCGAACGCGGCCTCGTAGTTGGTCACGTTCTGCTGCAAGAGCGCCATGAGCGCCTTGGCCTGCTGCGGGCTGAGATAAATTCCCTGAAAGTTTCGCAATTCCACGTGTGTCTCCGAGCTTTGCTGCATGGTCCCGAAAACGAGGAAGAAATCCCAAACATTCACCCGGATCTGCACGCTGTTGGAATAGGACTCGCGGTAATCGGGGGTTTGCACGAACTTCACATTCGGTTGGTTCGCCGTATTCATATCTGGCAGTGTAACGCCTGGACAGAGCACAGAGCAAAATTACGGCCTGATCCCGTTTTAAGGAAACTCTGATTAGGTCCTCGCTGGCGAGACAGGTTGCGCTGAAAGCAGGGCCTCAGCGGCTAAAGCCGCTTGTGTAGCGGGTTCTAACGCATGGCTGAAGCCATGCCCTTTCAAAGCTCTCCGTCAAACGACTTAATCAGAAGCTCCTTAGGTTGGCAATCAGAAGATCAAATTAACTCTCCTTTAACACTGGCGCAACATTGCAGCAACACAGCCCCTCTAGCCTCAGTTGGGGACTATCAAAGCAAAGCTCTTGAGAGCGCGTGAGGGCTCTCCTTCTGCCATGGATTCTTTGGCGACAGGCAAACCGCGTTACCCCGATTTGATCTACGTCGTGGAAGACGATCCGGATGTGTCGCAACTGATCGAGCACAACCTGCGCACCGCCGGATATGAGGTTTCCACATTTTTCTCCGGAGCGCCGGTGGTTCCGCAAGCAGCCCTGGCGCAACCGTCGCTGTTTCTTCTTGACATCATGTTGCCTGGGATCAACGGGTTCGATCTCTGCCGCCAGATACGCCAGCACGAACAACTGGGCAAAACTCCCATCATTTTTCTTTCCGCCAGAACGCAGGAGCCGGACCGCCTGCAGGCCTTCGACGCCGGGGGCGACGGATACATCACCAAACCTTTCAGTCCGCGCGAGTTGATTGCGCGTGTGCGCAACGTTCTCCGCGCTCAACCGGAGCCGCCCACTCACGAGGTTATTCAGGTAGGAGATCTGGAAATCGATATCGCTTCGATGACCGTGCGCGTCGGGGGCAAGACCGTGCTGACCACGGTCCGTGAGTTCCGGCTTCTCGAATATCTGGCCCGACACCGGGGACGCGTCTTTACCCGCGACCAGTTGCTTGACGCGGTGTGGAAAGAAGGGTCGTTTGTGACCCCGCGCTCCATCGACGTCTTTGTGCGGCGTCTGCGGGAGAAAATCGAACGAGATCCACGCCATCCCCGCTATCTGAAAACGCTGCGTGGGATAGGCTATCGCTTCGAAAACGGACGCTAGCTTCCAGGGCCTGTTTACTCCTAAGGGATCAACTTGCGTCGCGGACAACCCGGTTCTGCGTGAAATGGCCTAGTGTCCCCCGTCCGGGCTCGTGGACTGCTGCTTCGCAAACTCGAACGAGCAGGGGCGGCCTACGATGCCGAGGCCTTCGTCCCTGGTGCCTGTGCCTTCGGTCTCTTTGAATTGGGCCTTGATGTTATAGCTATAATCTTCCCCCTTCCGGGCGAAGACTCCACGGGCATATTTCCTGGAGGCGACTATGCCGGTGGCAGACAGTTTGGCTTTGCCGTCCTCCGCGATCTTGCCTTCGACCAGCAGGTAGCCTGGTTCCCCGGCTGTGCCGCGCTCGCCGCGAAAGCTGCTGTTCTGGATGACGCTCGGAAACTGCCAAGTGTAGCCCTCGGTGTTCCCTTTTGCAGGGCAGGTGAGCTTCGTGAGCCACTTGCCGTCGAAGCGCTCCCCCGCGACCGATTGGGCCAGGGCATCGCTCGTGCCCAGCAGGATGAATACAGCCAAAACAAAACCAAGTTTGTGCATACGACCTCCGAAGATAACCGCCGCCTGTCTGACGGGCCACCACTGGAATTTCACGCTTGCGATCCACGTTTTGTCGGTGAGCTATGACACAAGGGAAGGTGATACTGCGGCTTGGTCATGCTCAATGCGGCTACAAAGCGTGGATGCCATCGAAGCGAAACAGATCGAACGAATCACGGATCGCGCTGGGAATGGTGCGAGTTGTTACCCACCAGATAGTAAGTCGGCTTGGGCGACAATTTCGTCACATTTTTTCAGTTCAATCGTCACAGCCATTCGCCAGCGATCTTCGATATACTCTGCTGGTTGATGAAAGGGCGATTCACGCCAGATGGGCTGGGCAAGCGTCGATTTTCGGAACGTGTGCACTATTGAACAGTCGCGACATTGTGAATCGCAGTAGCATTAGCCATTTTTCGGGGAATATCGACAACCGCCAGACTCGAACTCGCGACTGAGCGTGTTTCATCTGCCGAAGGGGCGTGCTCATGCCAGTAAATGTAAGGACCACTCGATTTCTTCTGTTCCCGGTTCTATGTCTTTTCATCTTCGCCGCCTTTGCCTCAGGCCAGACTCGTCAGCAGGTTGCCGATAAGAGCGGTCAACCCGCCAACCCGCCCGTGGCCAGCGCGCTGTCCTCCGAAGGCTCCAAGTTCGTGGGAGCCGAGGTTTGCAAGACCTGTCACCAGGAAATTTATAACAATTGGGAGAAAACTCCGCACTGGAAGACAACTCTGAATAAGGAGGGCGGCCCCTCGAAGCAAGGTTGCGAGGGATGCCACGGTCCCGGAGCGGAGCACGTGGCGGGCGGCGGCGACAAAACCAAGATATTCACCTTCAAGGATGCGACGCGTCAGGAGACCAGCGCTCGCTGTCTAAGCTGCCATGGCGAAGGTCATGAGCAATCCCACTTTGCCGAGTCCGCCCACGCCAGCAGCGAGGTAGGCTGTCTCGACTGCCACTCTCCCCATCATGCCAAGGAAAAACAGTTCCTGCTCGCCCAGAACCAGCCCGAGTTGTGCTATGGATGCCATATCTCGGCCAAGGCAGATTTCGCCAAGCCCTATCACCACCGGGTCAACGAGGGCTTGGTGCAATGCAACGACTGCCATAACCCTCATGGAACGGCGACCATTCGCCAGGTGCGGGCTCTCCCCAGCGGAGACGCGATCTGCTACAAGTGCCATGCCGACAAAGAGGGGCCCTTCGTTTACGAGCATGTGCCGGTGAAGACCGAGGGCTGTAGCTCCTGCCACACGCCCCATGGTTCCACCAATCCTCGACTCCTCAAAGTGATGCCGGTGAACATGCTCTGTCTGCAGTGCCACACGTTCTCGACCCAGTTGACGGCCGGCGGGCCCATCGGTCCCGCGCACAATCAGTCGGCGAAGTATCAGGCCTGCACCATGTGTCACACGCAGATTCATGGCTCCAACTTCAGCGATGTCTTTTTCAAGTGAGGGAGAAGCGATGCCGTCGCCAAGAAAATTCGATCTGCAATCCTCTCGCGGCTCTTCTGTAACCGAACCCGTCGGGCGGAGGCAAAAGCTGACGGCGAAAGCATTACGCCTTACGCTCGTCCTCGCCCTGCTGGCTGCTGTCTTGATGATGCCGTCGCCAAGGTTGCTCCTTGCGCAGTCTTCCAGCGCCGGCCAGACCCCGTCCGGAGAGCCGGCAGGCGTTACCAGCGGCGGCTACCTGGTTCACTCCTCGGTTGAGTTCGGCATCCGGGCCAACGACGTGACCGGCAGTAAAGATATGTACGATACCTTGGTGAATCAGCAGACCGGGTTCCGGATTTTCGACCAGACGCTCTCGATGCACGCGGTGGATCACCAAGGCATACTGTTCGACGATCTTGCCATCAACAGCTTTGGATGGGGAGGCGATCCCAACAACGCCTTGCGGATGCGGGCAGACAAAAATAAGTGGTACAACTTTCAAGCCAGTTTCCGGCGCGATCAGAGTTTCTCCGACTACGATTTGCTGGCGAATCCGCTGAACCCATCGACCTCCACTCCGACGATTCAGGAACAGAACTCGCCCCACCTTTTTGATACCGTGCGGCGTATGAGCGACGTCGACCTCACGCTGCTGCCGCAGTCCCGTGTGAGCTTTCGCCTGGGCTTTTCGCGCAACAACATGACCGGGCCCTCGTACAGCAGCATCCACGAGGGCACCGACGCCCTGCTCTTCCAGGACTGGAACACCACCATGGACTCCTACCGTTTTGGTGTGGATTGGAGAATCCTGCCGCGAACCGTCCTCAGTTACGACCAATTCTTCAATTACTACAAGGGAGATACGGACTATCAACTGGCTGCCTTTGCGCCGGCGCTCCTGTCCACCGGGACTCCGGTGGAGTTGGGCTTGTCGATCGACACTGTGAACAAGGAACCCTGTGCCGGGGCGCCCGCGGGAACGCCTCTGATTGTTGCCGGCGTCCTGACCAATAACAACTGCAGCGCCTACTTCAACTATGCGCGAAACCAGCGGATTCGCACTTCGACCCCCACCGAACGGATTCGTTTGCGCAGCAACTACTTTCAGCGGTTAGACCTGGTCGGCTCTTTCTCTTATAGCTCGGCCGATATGAACACGCCCTTGGACGAGTCTTTCGCCGGCTTGATCACGCGCACACACACCCTCGCCTTCACCGGCACCGGCACGGCCAGTGCGAACCGGATTTCCGACGTGCTCGATCTCGAGGCCACGCTGCGCCTGACCCAGCATTTGCGCCTGATTGAGAAATTTTATTTTTGGGCCTACCGCATTCCTCAGAATGGCAATTTCAACGAAGTCGACAGCGATTGCACTGTGACAGCTACCTGCACGCTGCTGACTCCGCTGAGCGCCACCACTCCGACGACGACACCCACCGTGACTCTGTCGTCCTTCAACCAGAGCTGGAAGAGAAATCAGACCGAACTGGCTTGGGACGTTTCGAAAAAAATGGGCGCCCGCATCGGCTACCGCTATGGCGATCGGAACTTCAACCACTTCAATGATTATCTGCCCGGAGATTTGGATCATTTCGTGGGCCTGGAGAAAACGGCGCTGCTCGGGCTCTGGGCACGGCCCACCCACGCCCTGCGATTGAATTTCGATCTGGAGCACACCAACTACAACAGCGTGTTTGTCCGCATGTCCCCGCGCAAGGAAGCGCGCTACCGCTTCCAGACGACCTACACCCCGCGCCCGTGGGCGGTCCTGGGCGGATCCATCAATATCCTGCAGCAATCCAACTCTGACATACAGACCCAGTACGTCGGCCACAACCAAAACTACGGGCTGACCGCGTCGCTCGCGCCGCGCGAACGCTTCGGGCTGGATTTGGCGTACAACTTCAACAGCGTGATCCAGAACGCGCTGATCTGCTTCAACGACACGCCGCCAGCCGGCGTGATCCTTCCCTTCGTAGCCGGTGCCGCTAACAATGATTGTGCCGGAAACGACACTTCCAACAACCTGCTGGCCAACTCGTACTATACCAACCACACTAATTTCGGAATGACCACAATCAGGTTCAAGCCCGAAAAGCGAGTCACGGCCAATCTTGGCTACAGCATCACCAGTGTCGAAGGCAGCGTGCCGCAGTTCAACATTCTCCAACCACTCGGCACGTTGCAGTACAAGTACTCTCAACCCGTGGCCAACCTGAGCGTGGATTTGGGCCATAGACTGGCTTGGAATCTAGGCTGGAATTATTACCAGTACAACGAGGGTTCGTTTGTCGGGCCCACGGCGCCACGCTATTTTCACGCTAACTCGGTAACCGAGTCCCTGCGTTACGCATTCTGATTAGCTGGCTCTGTTTTGGGGCTGGACTCCGCGTTATCTCCGTTCGTTCCAGACGAATGCGCCGATTGCAGGGTCGTTGCCTGGGTTACGAATTTCATGAAATCCGATTCCGCAAGGCGCGACGGATGCACCTCGGCGCCCAGCCCAAAAAATCGGCAGAAGCTCATAATCAGTGGGCGCCAGCGCACCGGATCGATATGGGGACGCGCGCTGTTGCCTGTCAGCAGTTCTTCGTCGACATGCAGCTTCACGATATGCACTTCGAACGCGTTCGCGCTGACGTTCTTGCCGAAGGGACGGAAATCGTGCACGACGCCCTCCATTTGCACCGGACACTCGCGCACACGCGGTGGCGCGACCGATAGCGACTCCATCGCAGTGAACCCCGCGACGCCAAATTTGTCCGGTTCATATTGGTAGCCCCACTGACGTTTCTTGTCCGGCACAGGATTCTTGCCGGTAGTAAGTGCCAGGCGATCGACATGACTCACCAGCTTTTCCGAAGGCAGGTTGATAACGCACTCGCGCGTGCGTATGAGGTTATCTGAGGTCTGTCCCATCTGGCCCAAGCCCAGCATGCAACTCCAGCCCAGCCACCACGCCGATGACATCGGGGCGAGGTTCGGCGAGCCGTCCGGGTTTAAGGTGCTGATTAACGCCACGGGCGTTCCGAAATAGAGGATGGTTGGGTCGATCGTCTTGTGCATGGCCGAACGATACCCGCATTAGCGCCGGCGGTGCTATCCGCATCTTGCGCTCAAACCAAAAGTTGCCCTGCCGTTTGCCCTGCCAGGTCTGGACCTCTCTTCACACTCGTTCCTGATATGCTAGAAACCTTCGCCACGAGGGGAAACTATGAAAATCAAGTCGTCGACCTTTCTGCTTGCGCTGTCATTCGCGATCTCCGCCGCAGCCCAAACCGCTCCTCACTTCGACGGCCAAACCTGGTGGAACCACATCAAATTCCTCGCTGACGACAAACTCGAAGGCCGCGACACCGGCAGCCGTGGAGAGCGCGCCGCGCAAGCCTACGCCATCGAGCAACTCAAGAACGCGGGTGCGGAGCCAGCGGGCGTTAACGGCTTCTACCAGCCCGTGAAGTTCGTCTCCCGCCAGATCGTCGAAAAAGATTGCAGTCTGACCCTCAGCCGCGACGGCAAGCACGAACCGCTCACGCTCGGCGAAGATGCCATCATTGGCACACGCGTCATGCCCGCGCCCGAGGTCGAAGCACCGCTGGTTTTCGTCGGCTATGGTCTCAAAGTTCCCGAAAACAATTATGACGATTTCGCCGGCGTCGACATTCTCGGCAAGATCATTGTGATCTTCTCGGGATCGCCCTCCGAGATTCCGGGCGCGCTCGCATCGCATTACCAGACGGCGGCCGAGCGCTGGAAAGTGCTGCGCGCGGCGGGCGCCGTCGGCATCGTTTCGTTGATCAACCCCGCGTCAATGGATATCCCCTGGTCCCGCATCGCGCTCAACCGCGCCCACCCCACCATGGATCTCGACTATCCCGAGTTCAACGAAACGGAAGGCGCAAAGCTCGCCGTCACCGTCAATCCCGTCAGCGCCGAGAAATTCTTTGCCGGCTCCGGCCACACCTTCGAAGAAATCGCCGCTCTTGGTAAAGATCGCAAGCCGTTGCCACACTTTCCTCTCGCCGTTTCGCTCGCAGCAAAAACGAGAGTTGACATTACGAAAATAGAATCGGCCAACCTCGTCGCCAAACTCCCTGGCAGCGATCCTGCGCTGAAAGATGAATACGTCGTGCTCTCCGCCCACCTCGATCACATCGGCATCGGAGAGCCCATCAATGGCGACCGCATTTACAACGGGGCGATGGACAATGGCTCCGGCAGCGCCCTCGTCCTGGACATGGCCGCCAGCTTCAAGAAAAATCCGGAGAAATTGCGCCGCTCCGTCCTCCTTGTCCTCGTCACTGGAGAAGAAAAGGGCCTGCTCGGCTCCAAGTATTTCGCCGCGCATCCGACGGTCGCGCCAAAATCCATTGTCGCCGACGTCAACGTTGACATGTTCTTGCCCATCGTGCCGCTCAAGCTGCTTACCGTGTGGGGCATCGATGAGTCCGATCTGGGTGATCGCGCGCGCGAGGTCGCGCAATCGCTCGGCATAAGAGTTCAGTCTGATCCCGAGCCGCTGCGCAACATTTTCGTCCGCAGCGATCAATACAACTTCATCCGCCACGGCGTACCTTCCGTGATGATGGGCGTGGCTCCCGAGCCCGGAACGCCCGAGGTAAAGATTTTCAAAGATTGGCTGACTCAGCGGTATCACGCGCCCTCCGACGACGTGGACCAACCGGTTGACCTCGCCGCTGCCGCGAAATACGAAGAGATCGTCAGAGCCCTGCTCATCAATATCGCCAACGGCGACCAACGCCCGCAGTGGAAGCCAGATAGTTTCTTCCGGCGCTACGCCGAACCTGTCAAAATGGAACAATGAATTTTCGTAGAGGCGGGGGTTTGCTTCATCTCGCATGAAACGCGGCCAGCCGCGTGTTTACATTGGAGGAAATACTTGAACGACTACGTGCTGTCGGTGCTGCTGGGAATTGTAGAAGGACTCACTGAGTTCCTGCCCGTAAGTTCCACCGCCCATCTCCGCATTTCCGAAGTTCTGCTGCAGGTACCGCTTTCGAGCGGCTACTGGAAGATGTATTCCATCGTCATCCAGCTCGGCGCGATCTTGGTTTTGCCCATTTATTTCCGCCACCACATCGCCAAGCTCTTCTCGACCTTTCCCGAGGGCGAGAGGAAAGACTGCGACTATCTGACCCATCCGTTGAGCCTAGTCATAATCGCCTTCGTCGTCACCGCGATCCCGTCGTTTCTGCTGACGAAAGTGATTGGCAAGAACCTCGAGAGTCTCTACGTGATGGGCGCGGCACTCTTGATCGGCGGCATCGTGATGTGGATCATCGACGCCATGAAAGCGCCCTGGGAAAAAGCCGGTCCGGGTGCACCGGGCTCTCCCATTCATACCTGGAAGATGGACGACGTCCACGGCGGGCAGGCGATCTGGATCGGCGCCTGCCAGATTCTCTCCGCCGTTTTTCCTGGAACCTCGCGCTCCATGTCCACGATTGCCGGAGGACAGCTGGCGGGAATGTCGCGCGCAGCGGCGCTCGAGTTTTCCTTCTTCCTCTCCATCCCCACCATGACGGTGGCCACGCTCTACACGCTACTAAAGTCGCTTACCGGCAAAGATGAAAATCCTATCGGCGTTCACGAAATCACCTCTCACCAATGGGTCATCCTCGGCATCGGCTTTGTCGTCTCCTTCATCGTCGCCTACGGAGCCGTCGCCTGGTTCATGGGCTACGTCCGCAAGCGCGGGTTTGCTCCGTTTGCCATGTACCGGATTGTGCTTGGAATTGCCGTACTGGCCTGGGCGGCGGGAATGATCGGACACTGATCTCCCCAACGCGCCTGTGGTACCTCGCGCTCCCCTCACAGCTTTCGGGGCCACCGGCGTGCGCCGTGCAGCAGACGCAACACGGTCAGCACATCTGCGGCGAAGCGATAGGCGACGATGTAAGGCGTTCCCGTAACCACTAACTCACGCGTGCCGCGGACGCGACCGGGACGGCCGAGTTCCGGGTAGATCGCCAGCAGAGTGGTTTGCTTTCGAATGTCATCGTGCACGCGGTAGGCGGCGACGGGGTTGTCGCTTGCGATGTAGGCCACCAACTCGGCCAGGTCGGCGCGCGCCAAAGGGTGCCAATCGACCCTCACGTACCTAAGCCTTCTCGGCTGCGATCCGGTCTTCGGCTACGATGCGATCAATGATGGCGCGGGTTTCATCCATCACCACGTCATGCGGGATGCCGGGGCGCGGATCGTCCATGGCTTCCTGCACCTTGGCGCGAAACCAGGCGTCATGTTCCCGCGCCTCGCGCTGGCGTTGGACGAACTCCCGCATAAATGCGCGAACCAACTCGGATGCCGGCCGGTGAGTCGCCGCCGCTTCGGCCGCGAAGGCGTCCCGCAAATCGGCTTCCAATTTGACGGTAAAGACGGCTTCCTTCGGCATAAGAAACTCCCCTGTAAGTACTTTGACTATACCATGTCAGTACGTGAATTGACACTCTGCGAACGTTTGCCATGTACCACATCGTGCTTGTAATTGCGGTGCTGACTTGGGCGCATCAATTGGACACTAATCTCCACGAACTCCGAACAATGACAACCGCGAAATGGCGGGTTAGAATCCTGATCGAGGGGCGACGGCAACATCCATGAGCATCAGCATCCATCCTTAACTGGAAACTAAGCTGCGCTCCCGTGCCCAAGCCGAGGGACTGAGCGTCGAAGCCTACTTGGAGCATCGGCATCCGGGGGCGCGTTGCCTACCGCGGACGCGACAGAACTCCTTCTTTCTAGAAGAGCCAATATCGAAGCCCAGAACAACGACGGCGACACTGCCCTGATTCTGGCCGCCTCGAAAGGCGGATACGAGGACGCTAGAATCGTCAGACTGCTACTGGACAAGGGTACTGATGTTGGCGCCACCGACAAGCACAGACACACTGCGCTGTCCTTGGCGCTCAAGAATCACCGTACTGAGGTCGTTGCTGTCCTAAGAAAGGCTATGGCATCAAAGCACTGAGCTTGCATTCGTTCCGCCCGAACCCAACTCGCCACCCCGTCGCTTTTCCCGCATTGCCCCAGCCTCCGCTTCTTGTCATAATTATTAAGCTCTGGCCACGTCACGGTGCTGTGGGGTAAGCTTCTCCGAAGCATCGCCGTCGCTGCCACATGACATTTTTCACCAAGATTTTTGCGCCCACCAAGAACCGGCGTCTGAACGAGCTTGCCGGATTCCTGTTGTGCGTCTCCGCCCTCCTCCTTTTTCTTGCGCTGGCGTCTTATTCGCCGCTTGATCCTTCGCTGAACAGCGCCTCCATCCTCACCGGATCGCACGCTGCCCGTAACTGGATCGGCATCTTCGGAGCCTATCTTTCCGACCTCATCCTGCAATTCTGGGGAGTCGGATCGTTCCTGCTGCCCCTCTTTCTGGCCATGCTCGGAGCGCGCTGGTTCCGCTCGCGCGCCGTGCAGACTCCAATCGCGAAGACGCTCGGCGGAATCTGGCTGCTCCTGTTCGTGCCCGCGCTGCTCGCCATCCTGCCCTGGCATCTGCGCTGGATGGGCGCCATCCCGATCGAAGGCCTAGTCGGCCGCATCGTCGGCGACGTCTTAATCCGTTACTTCAACGTTGCCGGTGCATACATTGTTTGCACGACGGTTTTGGCCGTCGCTCTCTACCTCACCACCGCTTTCTCGTTCTCTGCAATCGAGCTCTGGGCGCCCACCCGCTTCGCCTTCATCGTGGCGCTGCGAGATCGCTTTAAGGACTGGCAGGACGAGCGCGAGCGCAAGCGTCAACAAAAGGAACTTGAAAAACGCCGCGCCGATAAGCCGGTGGTCACGGCGCAGCTCGTGCCCGCGCGTCCGGCTGTACCTCGTTCTGAGGCCCCGCGCACCGAACAGAGAGACCAGCGAATCGACCAGGAAATCCAAGGCGTGCAGCCTACGGCATCATCCCCACGCACTGGCATCGAGCGCATGATGGCCGAGGAAGGCGAAGGTGCCTCCGCCCTAACCCCGCCGCAGACTCCGCCCGCTACCGCCGAAGTCGAAGTCACGGACCGCGCCGACGCTGAGCGTCGGCCCAAGACGATCCTCCCCAAGATCGCGGGCAGTTACAAGCTTCCCCCGTCGAGCCTGCTGCATCGTCCCGACGAGCAGCAATCCGTCCACGAAGACGAACTCAAGCTCATCGCTCAGGTTCTCACCGCGAAGTACGCGGAGTTCGAAGTCCTAGGCCAAGTCACGCAGATCAACCCCGGCCCGGTCGTCACTACCTTCGAATTCAAGCCCGAAGCCGGCATCAAGTACAGCCGCATTGTCAGCCTCACCGACGATCTCTGCCTGGCCCTGCGCGCCGAAAGCATTCTCGTCGAGCGCATGCCTGGCAAGAGCACCGTCGGCATCCAGGTGCCGAACCGCGAGCGTGAGATTATCTGGCTGCGCGAGAACATCGAGTCGCCGGAGTTCCTCGGCTCGAAATCCAAGCTCACCGTAGCCATGGGCAAGGACATTAACGGACGCATCGCCGCCGCCGACCTGTCCGGCATGCCGCACCTGCTAATCGCCGGCTCGACCGGAACCGGCAAGAGCGTGGCCATCAATGCCATGATCATGTCGATTCTTTATAAGTCGACGCCCGACGAAGTAAGGCTGGTGTTAGTTGACCCGAAGCGCCTGGAACTAGGAAACTACGAAGGCGTCCCGCATCTCTACACACCGATCATCACCGAGCCGAAGCTCGCTGCCAACGCGCTCCGCAATGCGGTCCGCGAAATGGAGCGCCGCCTCAAACTGCTCGCCGCTAGAGGCGTGCGAAACATCGACAGTTACAACCGCCTGTTCGACGACACGCCCAGCCTGTTCAGCGAGCAAGCGACGGATGACGAGGGGCCCATTCCCAAGATCGTCATCATCATCGACGAGTTAGCCGATCTAATGATGCTCGACGGCCACAACGTAGAAGAGTCGATAACTCGACTAGCGCAGATGGCCCGCGCCGTAGGCATTCACTTAGTGTTAGCCACGCAGCGCCCGTCAGTCGATGTCATCACCGGACTCATCAAAGCGAACTTCCCTGCCCGCGTCTCGTTCCGCGTGGCCACCAAAGTTGACTCGCGCACCATTCTCGATGCCAACGGCGCCGAATCGCTCCTCGGGCGCGGCGACATGCTCTACCTGCCTTCGGGCTCGGCGCGCGTGCATCGCCTCCATGCTCCGTACGTAACCGAAAAAGAAATCGCAGCCGTGGTGGAATTCTGGAAGGCGCAGGGCTTGGCGCAGTATCAGGAGAAATTCCTCGAAACGCCCAGGGAAGATCGCGAGTCGCCCGAGGGAGCCGGCGACTCCGGAGAGCTTCCTGCCGACGACAATGATAACGATCCGCTCTTCAACGACGCTGTGCGCCTGGTGATCGAGTTCGGCAAAGCCTCCACCTCGCTCTTGCAGCGCCGTCTGCGCATAGGCTACGGCCGAGCCGCCCACCTGATCGACTTAATGGAACGCGATGGCATAGTCGGAGCCGCCGACGGGCCTAAGCCCCGCGAAGTGCTCAAACGGCCTGATTGGATCTCGGAAATCGAAGAATCGATGCGCTAAGCCTGATCGAGACCCAATTCACTACGGCGGCAAAGAGTCATAGAGGAACATAAGACGTTTTAAAGACCAAGAATTTCTCTGTGTCTCTGTGACTCTGTGGTGAGATAGCCTTTCGCCTTGCGATTCCTGTAAGATCTCGCTTTAGCATCCAATCTGTGGCATCATGCTAGCGATGAGTCAAACCGTCAAGATGATCCTAGTCGCTGTGGTCGCGTTTGTCTTAGGCCATCTCAGTTGCATGTTCATGCATCATCTGCACCACCTGCATCACCTCGGAAGATAACCGTTATACATCCTCGGTCAAGTGGCCCACCCGCCGAAATGCTGCAATGGTTAATACCATCGTCTTCCGGCAATCCGCAGGCGGTCACTTCTGCGCAGGCGTGGGGCCGGTAAGACCCTTCAAGGCGAGTAATGCAAGCATCACCACCGCCAAGAGCATTGCTCCCCACAAAACCCACTTATGGCGTTCGGACCACGGACGCTCGTCGGGACGCCCGGTGTAACTGGGATTCAGAGTCTCAGCCGCAATCACAGCCTGTGCTGCATCCGCCTCTTTGTGGAAGAACCTGGCGTAGTCGTATTCGGGAGCGGGCAACTTTTCGTCGCCGTAATAGAGATTGATCGCGGTCTTGCCCGCGGGATCGAAATAGATCCTCCGCTCCAGCGATTGAGGTTCGACTTTGTCTACCGTCAGCGGCACGTTATCGCCATTGTCAATCTCGATGGTTACCTGGCGTTCCTTGCCGTTGCAGAAACCGAACGCGAGATCTTCCGTCACCACTTCCCTGCTGCCGTTCTTCATGCGAATACGGCTGATACTTCCGCTGCAGAACTGTTGCCCTTGCGGATCATTCGCCGTGACAGCACTTACGCTCACGGTGCGCCGGAAGTTGACGACGCCCGGGGGAACGGTGAACAGGATGCGGCTTACCGGAACCCCGGGATCGAGATCGCAGGCGATCCGGGTGGCGCGGCTGACCTGTTCGGGAGAATGGCAGCGGCCTGCGGAAATCCAAGTGGCTTGAGTCTCGTGATGCGCTGACGTGCTGGCACCCGTAATGTCGTGGGGAGAAATAGCAGGTGTGATGCTCACGTGCAGATAGCGGAAAGTCGCCAGCGGTAAGCGCAGAGCAAAGTTGTTGCCCAGGCCTTCGCGCGAAAAATCATACAGAGTCGATGTAGAAAGCTTACGGCCCGCGCCTTCTCCGAGGGCATCGCGGCCATCCGCCGTAGCCGACGCTACGAAGTTGGCAGCCTGCAGATGAAGCAGGACTTGGTTGTACTCGACCTCGCCTCCCACATCGAGATCGAACTCGGTGCGTCCGCCGCGAACTCCCAGATTCAGGATGCGCGCTTCCCGTTCTTCGGTCGAAGACGCTGCATGTTCTTCGCTGAGCGCGTAAGGAACCTGAACATCGCCATCGTAGAGGCGCACATCGGAGAGATCGGAGCGGACATGTGCCCAGATGGGCCCATCGATCACAAGATAGTTCTGCCTTCCTGGCTGCGAGATCGAAACGTCGCGCCTGTATCGTAGATACTCGCGCATCGGGCCGGCCGCGCCTGACAGCGCGAAAACAAGACCACAGAGGGCGAGAACACAGGGGGCCAGAACAACGCACCGTTTGATCAACTCCGTCTGCCTCCTTCTCTCGCTTGCGGAGACGACAGTTTCAGCCAATCCTTCTGATACACGAACGACACCGCCAGTAGAAGGACGCCGAGGATCATGAAACTCAGGATGCGGTATCCGCGGTCGAGTTGCGAAACGTCATAAGTAAACACTTTCACGATGGTGGCCGCGATCAGGAACAAAGCCTGCCAGCGGAAGAAGGCCGACTTGCGCCAGAAACCGATCGCCATCAGGAGCGCGCCGTACGCCATCCACAATGCGGAATAGGAGAAATACTCGGCGATCAGGAGCCGGTGCCGTCCCGTCTCGAGCGCCATCGACCACGACGTAACTCCGTTCGGACCAGCAGGGATCTGCCGCCCGTAGTAATCCCCGATCTCGCGGCTCAAGCCCACCAGCGCCAATGCGTTCAGGGCCAGCACGGCAACCCCGGCAAGTTGACGGTCGAAGTCGCCCTCGCGCTTTAGGCTGAACCACGCCAGTAGCGCCAGCATCGCCATGGCAAGCAGATATGTCGCCATCCGCGAATTCAAGAGCAAGGTGTCGACCGTGAAGTCGTCGAAGGCCAGAAGGCGCACCACGCCGAGGGCGAGCGCAGTGGCGGCGAGATAATGCAGGAAACCCGCGCTAATCCGGTCTGCAACCCACAGCAGCACTCCGGCTTCGACCAGCCAGCCCACGGTGATCCAGTGCCCGTCCAGCCGTATAGGAATAGCAATGGTGATCAAAGCGACGGCCAGCGCCAGATGCAACAACCGCAGGGCCTCCGCATTGGCCGCCTCGCGACGACTAATGATGCGGCTCAACCCGATGTGTACCGCCGCCAAGGCAAGCGCAAACCAAGCCATGGCCAGCTTATCGATCTCCTCGACCATGGCATAGGCTTGGAGAAAATATACGCCGGTGTTGACGAAGGTAATTATGCCCGGCAGGTATGGCAGCGAAACCGACCCTTCCGGAGTCTTAGATACCAGCGGGGCCACGGCAAAGATGGCGAAAAAGATGGTCGCAAAGAAAAAAGTGACGCCGAATTCGTTGCGTCGATAGTATTCCGCATACCAGGCGATATAGAGCACCAGCGTGCCAGCGTAACTGAGCACGAGTAATCGGCGCCACGGCCTGACGGCAACCAGAGCCACCGAAGCAGCGCCAAGCCGCGCCACATAGGAGAACAGCTGTATTTCGCGGTTCTGCCCGGTCGAGAGCAGCAACGGCGTCACGAAGCCGCCGGTCAACGCGATGGCGGCCAGGATCTCGGCGTCCTGCTTGATCGCCAGGGTCGCAGTCGAAGCGGTCACGATCACCATGGCCAGAAACGCGATGGAGGACGGAATCAGGCCATACATCTGGAACGCGGCCCACAAGGAGAGATACAACACTCCCACGCCCACCGCCTTCAGCGAGTAGGAAAATATCTTGTAACCACGGTTGCGGAAGCTTTCGCTCCAAACAATGACGGCGATCCCGGCCAACATTCCGATGGACACGCGTCCCGTGGGGCCAATCCAGTTATTGTCGAAAGCGAACTTGAGGAAGTACGACACGCCGATGAGCACGGCCGAGATGCCAATCCGGTTCAACCAGTGCGAACCGATGCGAGATTCAAGGTCGGGCACCGGCGCGGCTGCGGAAAGCTGCGGAGGCGAGACTGGCGGATTAGCGGCCGGTGGCAACGGAAGCGCCGGCAAAGCGTTCGGGACCGACTGCGGCGGAGGGGGCGTGGCCGGAGATGGCCGAGTTTCCGCACTCAGCACGGGTTCTGGCGCGACCTCCTCGACCCCGACTTTGCGCTCCAACCGCTCAAGACGTATGGAGAGGTCACGAACCAGCGCACGTAAGGATTGCAGGTCGCTCTCTTGTGAATTCACGGTTGGTCTCGCTGGCGAAAGAACCAAACACTATAAGTGAAGCGATTTCGGATTGCACCATCATAATTCTTGCATGGTCTGACCTTGCCGATATGGAAGACCTCCAGATCTCCTCAGTGTCTCGGTGCCTCCGTGGTGAAATTGGGTTCCGCTGTGTTTCCCTGCACCCCTGTGGCCAGCCTTTTTTTGTGTTTAGATAAGACCCATGAAAATCCACACCGAGTACCTGACCCTGCATACGAAAACCAAGCACGCCTACGTCCACCTGACGCCGCAAGTCGAGAGCGCCCTCAAGAAGTCCGGAATCAAAGACGGGATGATCCTGGTGTCTGCCATGCACATCACCGCCGGCGTCTACGTCAACGACAACGAGAGCGGCCTCATCAAAGACATCGACCAGTGGCTGGAAACGCTCGCGCCATCCGGCGAGAACTACCAGCATCACCAGACCGGCGAAGACAACGGAGACGCCCACCTAAAATCGCTGATCATTCACCACGAAGTCATCGTCCCGGTGACCAACGGAAAACTCGACTTCGGCCCCTGGCAGCAGATCTTCTACGCCGAATTCGACGGCCAGCGCGACAAGCGAGTGATCATTAAAATCATGGGAGAATAGCCAATTTGGTTTATTCTCAAAGCCCATAGAATTCTCAGTTCTCAGCAAAGGGCACCCCGCTCCACTGAGAACTGGGAACTGAGAACTAACAGGAGCCCGATCACATGACCGAAGAACTTACCGAACTGCACGAGCACGCCGAACATGCGCGGGAGCATCCCGATCTTGCCCCCATCACCCTCACCATGGCGGTGCTGGCCGTGCTGGTGGCAACCGTGTCGCTGCTTGGCCATCGTACGCACACCGAAGAAATCATTTTGAAGAACGAAGAGGTCCTTCTGCAGAACAAGGTCACGGATCAGTGGGCCTACTACCAGGCTAAGAATATTCGCCGCCACAACGACGAACTGTTCGCCGACCTAACCACAGTCATTGCCGCTAAAAACGCGGAAGGCGCCGCCAAGCTGCAGGAAAAGTACCGGACTGAGGCGGATCGCTATAAAGACGAGCAGAAAGAGCTCGACGCCAAGGCGCGCGAACTGGAGAATGAAGGCACACTTACACGACACGAAGGCGACCTTACCCGCCGCAAAGCCGACCGCTTCGATCTGAGCGAAGTCTTCCTGGAAGTCGCTCTGGTGATCACCTCGATCACCTTGCTTTCTGGCAAACGAATCTTCTGGCGCCTCGGCCTGCTGATAGGGACCGCGGGAGTTTTCGTCGCCGCCTCTGTTTGGATCGTGCGCTAGAAGGCGGCGCCTGGAGAAGGAAAGTCATGAAGCACGGAAAGATGCTCGGGCTCCTTGGAGTTTCGCTCTTGATCGCCATTACCCTCTGGGCGCAAGAACAACAGGCCAGGCGCGATCCCCTGACGTTTCTGCTGGACTGTTCCAGCGGGGACTGCCCGCTGCTGAAAGGGGCGCCGCAAACCAGTGGAATGAGGGGCGGCTCAGTGAAGCTCAGGCCGGGAGAGAGCGTGGATTGGCATTCCACCGGCGAGCACGAAGAGGCTTTGGTCATTCTGCACGGAAGCGGAGTGGCGAATATCGAAGGGCGCGCGGATATGCCGGTGCACGAAAAGATGCTGGCGTACATTCCGCCGGCGACAAAGCACAATGTGACGAACACGGGAACGGGTCTGCTCGAGTATGTGTGGGTGGTGGCGCCGGTTGGTCAGAAATAATTCCGCGGCAAGCGCTTAGAACGTTTCTCGATTTAACCTGGGGTGGGGCCCTCAGTCGTCAGTACGGCGTAGCTGGGGTGGCGTCCCTAGCGGGACCCACTCTTGCCTTCCCGGCACTCACGTGCCGGGCTCTCCTGTTCTGCCGCTCCCGCGGCTGGAGGATAGCGCAGGACCACTTTTTCGTTCGACCTCAAGCTCAGAATTTCCAGAAGCGTTCTAGTTCTCGATTCTCGCATGGCAACCCGGTGTTCCCCAGAAAATGCCGGCTCGCCAAAAGCGCGTTCCCGCGCTGCGAGTTTCTCCTCTGACCAAAGGGCCTGTGATCGCGATCACAACTCCAAGGTGCGCCAAGCAATGACGATCATCCGTCGGGCGCGACCGCTTTCCGTCAACACAGTTCAGGGCCGGGTGATGCTGACCACCTTTTCCACTATCTAACACACTGCAAACGCGGGCAAATAACTTCTAGTGTTTCCGCCTACGCTTCGGCCTCTCGCGTGCAATATTCGCAAAGCTCTCTGGCCAAAACTCCACCGAAGAGAAGATTGGATCCAGTCATGCTTCAAAAGTGCGCCAACCCCGCCTGCACCGTTCCGTTCCGTTCCCTTCGCGAAGGCAAGCTTTTCCTGGCAGAAACGTTTCCTTCCGACCTCAACGCCGCATTCGATGGCAACCGGCGGAAGCTTCGCCGGCGGGAACATTTCTGGCTCTGCGACGCCTGCTCATCGCATTTCACGCTTCGTTTCGATCCCAACCTTGGAATGCTGACCGTGCCCCTGCGCGAACACCCGAGTCCAAGCTTCCTTACCCGCGCCGCAGTCAGCGCTTGACGGATTGTCAAAAGGGACCCGATGGATTACCCAATCACAAGACGCTCGGCTTGCTCCGTTTGCGGCCTCGACACCTTTCGCCACACAGGATGGTTCCTGGTGATCGAGAACCGCTGGCTTGACCGCCTCAAGATCCTGTCGTGGCATTCCTCGCTCGCCACACAGAAAGATATGAAGAGCGTTTGCTGCAGACAACATCTTAAGACGCTCATCGCCCACTGGCTAACCCAGGCCAGCCTGCGCCTGCCTCCTGCACGCGACCTTCCGCTGCCGATTGGCAGCGACCCGAACCTGACCGATGTCGATCTCGGACCGCATGCAATTGGCCGCCTGGTCGGAGAATTGGCGGTTCATCGCGAGTCCTTTTCCCGCGTCTGGTCGGGATCCCCCGAAACGCTGGAATGCATCCTCGACGCTCTTATCACCATCGGAGCTGAAAACAAACCTCACGCACTGGAGTTTCAGCTCTTCGACCCACCTGAAGCCACGCACGGATTGTCACTTCAATGAGGCGCCGGCAGAGTCTAGCTCTGCCGGCGCTCCCTCCAGACTCGCCAATCTTTCTCCATCGCGTCGGCCATCACCTGGGCCGCGACCGCCAGCCAGTTCCCTTTTCGTCCGCGCAAGTCTTTCAGGACTGCCCGCCGCTTTTCTTCCGTTCCCAGATGGATATTCGCCGTCTCTTTTCCCATCGCCTCCAGCACCCGCAATTCGCCTCGGCTGGTTCCGAGCGCTTCCAGTTCGATGCGCGAACAATGGGGTGACAGCCGTCGCACAATCCAGTGTCCCCGCATCTGCACATATGGGTCGGGACAGCGCACGGCGCGCCTCAGGATCGCGGCGTACAAAATCTCGGCTGGCGCCCGCTTCGGATTCAGCCAATGCAAAGCCGATGGAGTCAGCGCCTTCGCCTCCCGGGCCACTCGACCACCGTTCCACTCCGCGATCGCCACCACCCGCAGATGCCCCAGGCTTCCCAGTCCCGCTACCCGCCGCGCCAGCCGATATCTCATGCCGCGCTCGGGCAGCAGATGCTCGATCGCCTCGCGGGCACTTTCCGGAATTTCTCCTTTGACGGCCGGAAGACGGTCGATTTTTTGCCAGAACACGACCGGATCGCGCAGCTTGCTCTCCGCAATCGCCCGCAACCACTCATGGTTCTCGCCCAACACAAACGGACGGCCGCCCGCTTCCATCCCGCACTCATATCCCTCTAAAATCGCCGCCGCGGCATCTTTCGGCTTCATGGTCAGATGGTCTTCTCGCGTCGCCAGCAGCGCACTGGTCGCCAGCCGCACCAGGTCCATCGTGTAGGGGAAGAGGCAGGCCTCGTCGAAATCGTTGACTCCCCACACCAACCGCCCATCGGTATCTCGCCAGGTGCCGAAGTTCTCCACGTGCAGGTCGCCGACCGACAAGAGACGCGGCACGTGATCCAGTTCCGCGCACACCTCGGGCCATACCTGCACCCAACGATAGAAAGTCGCCCGAAAGAATGGAAAAAGGGCCGCCGCCATCTGCTCGTGCTTGAACCGCAAATCGGGCTCGACAATTCGGATGTGCAGAGCCAGCCAATCCTCGAACCTTCTGGTGGCCTTAACGATGTTCATAGTTGTTTCCGACAATAACGGTTAGCAACGATAAGAAGATAGTCACGCGGTGTCAAGGCAGATAGAGGCGTTCCCGTTTGTAGTCTCTTCGCAAAAAAGGCCCGCAGCATTAAAAGCCACGGGCCATGGGGCACCTGCTTTCGCCCCGAAATTCATTTCGGCAGGCCTCGACGGCTAAAGCCGAATTCAAAACAATGCACTTACCGCAGCGGTGAACCGCTGCGCTACCTGAAAATCGCCTACGACCAACATGCAGAAAACGTGCCCGGCATAGCGAGCAATCATCCCTTCGACAACTTGCACGACGAGCCCCCCTTCCGCCGAATGCTTTGCCGATGTAGGCTTGCGAGCGCTCCCCTAATCTCGAGCGCGATTCTGAGCGTCCGCCGACTGCACCCACGCACTCTCTCCTGCTATGATTTGCTGCTCCAGATTCTTACGTCACAGATTCTTGGGTTCTCATCGAGTGTCGTGTGCAACCCGCGGCATATAGAGGTGCACAGCTCATGCTCCCGAAAAAGCGCCGAACCTGTTCCATGAATTTCCGGGGCAACGCGATCACGCTGGCCATCCTCGCCCCGCTCGCGATTTCAACAGCCCTGCTGGCGATCCCCGCGCCAAAAGCTTCGCCAACTCCGGTGCTGCACTCCGTCCGCATGGTCCAGCAATCGATTCCCATGCCTGATGGCGTCCACCTCTCGGCCACTCTTTACATGCCCGGCGACGCCAAGCCCGGAGAAAGATTCCCCGCCCTCCTCGAATATCTCCCCTACCGCAAAGACGACGCCATGGCCGCCCGCGACTATCCCATCCACTCCTGGTTCGCCGCCCGCGGATACGTCAGCGTCCGCGTTGATATTCGCGGCTTCGGCACGAGCGAAGGTGCGCCCACCGACCGCGAATACTCCGAGCAGGAACAACTCGACGGCGAGCAAGTCATCGCCTGGCTAGCCACTCAACCCTGGTCCACCGGCAAAGTGGGAATGTTCGGCATCTCCTGGGGCGGCTTCAACTCCATACAGTTCGCGATGCGCCGTCCGCCAGCGCTCAAGGCCATCCTCGCCGTTGACGCCACCGAACAACTGTTCCACGACGACATCCATTACATCGACGGCATGATGCACTTCGACGAGTTTGAGCTCAATATGGATCTCGCCCCCGCCATGAGCGGCGCTCCCGACTACACGCTCGATGAAAAAATCCTTGGCCCACGCTTTGAATCGGCTCCCTGGTCGCTGCTCTATCTCAGGCATCAACGCGACGGGCAGTTCTGGCGCGCTCCCGTCCGCCCACTCAGCGAGATCAGGACTCCGTGCTTCTTGATCGGCGGCCTGCTCGACGGCTACCGCGATTCCATCCCGCGCATGTTCGAGCAGGTCAAAGCTCCACTGAAAGCGATCATCGGTCCGTGGAATCACACTTTCCCCAATGACGCCGACCCCGGCCCCCAAATCGAATGGCGAGATCAAGCTCTCCGCTGGTGGGACTACTGGCTCAAGGACCGCAACACAGGGATCATGGAAGAGCCGCCGCTGGCCATCTACATGCAGGATTGGCATGCCCCCGATCCCCACCTCAAGAACGTGCCCGGAAAATGGCGCGGTGAAATTGGCTGGCCTCCAAGAAACGCAATCAACACAACGCTCTATCTCTACGACGCCCACGTGCTCTCGACCGAGCCCGCCAAACCCGCCGTCCACGAACTTCGCTACGTTCCATCCGCTGGTGTGGAAGCCGGATTCTGGTGGGGAGAACTACTCACCGACCCGCGGCCCATCGACGCCTTCAGCCTCACCTACGATTCAGCCCCGGTGAAGATGGACCTGACCATCCTTGGACGCCCCCACGCCCTACTCGAGGTAAGCGCGTCAGCCCCGCAAGCCGACTGGTTCGCGCGCCTCTCCGACGTGGCTCCCGACGGCACCGTCACCCAAGTCACCGGAGCTGGACTCAACGGCGCGCAGCGCGACTCCGCCTCTGACCCCAAAGACTTAGTGCCCAACCAGACTTACTCGCTAGATATCGAAATGCACTTGGCGACCTGGACCTTTCTCAAAGACCATCGCATTCGCTTAGCAGTTTCGAACGCGCTCTGGCCCATGATCTGGCCAACTCCCTATGCGATGACGACCACTCTTCAGCTAGGCGGCAATACCGGATCACGCCTGACCCTGCCGCTCGTCCCACCCTCGATGTATGCCACTCCGCAATTCGCGCCGCCTGAGCTCTCCGAACAACGCAGCGACATGCAGGACGCAGGTTTTCCCTTGCCCGGCGATTGGAAGACCGAGCGGGATGAAGTCAATAGGAAAGCAAAAGTGACCTGGACCGGTAAGTCCGAAGAAACTTACCCTTGGGGGAAAGAAACCGACTTCGAGGGAATAACTTACTTAGCCGACGACAACCATCCCGAATCCAGCTCTGTCCAAGCCGAAGCCGAGATCGTCATGGCCCTGAAGCAGCAAACCCTGATATGGCAAGGCCATCTCACGCTAACCAGCGATGCGCAAAACTTCTATTACAAATACACTCGCCAGTTGTTCAAAGACGGCGAGCCTCTGAAGCAAAAAACCTGGCAGGAAACGATTCGCAGAGACCACCAGTAGAATCACGCCGTATTTGCATTTCTCCTGCTCTGAGATGCAGCGCTGATGGCCCGATCTAACGCTGCGGCACATGGTATGGTTACCCTGGTCACCTCGGCGCCGGCACCGTTTGGGCGTAGCCTAGCTGATATGAAGACCTTATCCCTCAGACCCCTTTTTGTCGCCGCCGTAGTAGCGCTTTCCTTGGGAATGAGCGCCTTCTCCTCAGACCTTTCTCTCGCTCAGGAACAGCCCGAAGCAAAGCGGAAGATAGTGAGCAATATGCCCCCAGTGTATCCAGAGCTAGCCCGAAAAATGCAGATCAGCGGAACTGTCAGGGTGGAAGCCGTGATTACGCCCAACGGCAAAGTGAAGTTCACTCAAGTGGTTGGCGGCAGTCCTGTGTTGGCAAAAGCTGCGGTCGATGCCATAGAAAAATGGAGATGGGCACCGGCTCCGCAGGAAACCAAAGAACTCATAGAACTTAGTTTTCATCCCTAGCAAAGCGCGGTGGAAGTTCGAGTCGTATCGGGCCGTGGCCTTCAGGAATGTTGAAGCCGCTCTAAACGCTACTGCGCGCCAACCACGGCCTGCCCTAGCCCACTCTTCAAATCCGCTGC
>Ga0182027_10000218_pt1 | contig 96113 bp, 81 predicted proteins | sample 712E1DmetaG_FD_121300 | JGI IMG/M metagenome (GOLD analysis project Ga0182027, IMG submission 121300) | Permafrost microbial communities from Stordalen Mire, Sweden - 712E1D metaG (Illumina Assembly) | ecosystem: Environmental > Terrestrial > Soil > Wetlands > Permafrost | place: Sweden... | reverse complement strand
GGTTAAAAATACGAGCCGGCCAGTGTCATCCTAAATTCTCATGAAATTATCTCGATCTTGGGGGCGCAGTCCACTTTAGCAGTAAAAAAAACCGAAGAATCTTCCTTAGCGATAGCGCTTGTCGGGTCGGTAATAATTTGAATAGGTTTTCCGACAATTTTTATTTCTCCGGATACAATATATAGCTTCCCTTTTTTCAAATATGCGGTACCGGTAACAATTCTTTTCCCGATTGAATGAAACGTTATTTCCGACCAGAGGGTGTCAGGAGAAAAAAGCATGTTTTTCAAGCGGAATACCACATCCGTATCGCTTGCGCTTTTTCCAACAACTATTACCGTTGAGTCAATATAATTGGGCAGGTATTTTGTAATGCCGATCCGCACTTTGCATTCCACAGTATCGCTGATAGTGATGCTATCTTGGGTCCCGATAGATGATTCCAGTACGATGGAAATGCTTGCCGCGTCCGGAGTGAAGGGACTTTGTGATGTGTCTGCGCAATAAATAAATAGAAAAAAAGAAAGTAAAAATATTATACGTAGCATCATTGGGATACTTTTCATAATGGCAAACTCCGCGCACGGAAAGAATACTAAAAAAGTAAAATAATAAAAGGTATGGTAATGGTATGAACCTAATACAACTTTTAGCAGCTAGAAATTTATCCAGTTTCAAATTGCTTGTTTTAGAAGAAAAATGATCGGGAATTAATTTATGATAAAGTCTATTTCAGCAAATCCATCGCCGCCTTGACCACCACTTTCCGCACCTTTGTTTCGCCTTTGTAATTGCATTGCGGCCTGTGGATTTCCCCCGGAAACAATATCGCGTACATTCCTTCAGTCAGGATGACTTCAGTTTCGTTGGGGATCGATTTGTAGGTTATCATATCTTTTTTATCAACCAGATTTTCCAGCACCTCCGCCGCAGGATCTGCCGGCGCGTATCCGACAATCTCGCTGCCGCTGTACACATACTGCACGTCTATATACTTTACATGCGCTTCGGCCTTCTTCGTCTCCTTCGGCTGCGTCTGATATTCCTGTACAAGCGCGAACATGGCCGGACCGTCTATTTCGTATTTGCCGATTTCCATTTTCGAGAAATCGGTGTTTTTAAGGTAGTCGAGGGCTTTAAGGAGAGCTTTGGGAAGAGTCGGCCTGTTGGCGTCCAGGATTTTAATACTGCTGCAGAACATAAGCGTTTCCTTTGATGAGGGTGGATAAGTCAATCATGACCGGCAATAGGGAATGTTTTATAAAATAATATTGTTAAAAAAACCCCGGGGCAAATCCGTTTCTTCTCCCACAAGCAAGTCTTCATAAGGTTTTTTTGTCTTTTGATAAAATAAGTCATATATTATTTGTTAATGATTGCCAGTCTTGTAAAATCGTTTATTTTCAGCCCAAGGAGTTTGAAATGAAACGCGCTGCGGTTATCGCTTTCAGCCTAATCCTTTTATCGAGCTTTTGCGGCAATCTCCTCGCTGTCACGTATCTTGTCGGCCCCGGAAAAACATATACGAAGCTGCAGGACGTGGCAGATCTTTTACGTCCTGGAGATGTGGTGAATGTGGACGGCAACGCGACCTATCCGGCAAATGCAAATCTTTCGCAAATCGGCACGGCAAATAATTGGATCACGGTAAGCGGGATAAAGCCCGCAGGCGGCACCCGTCCGATAATCACCGGTACCGGGGCTTATGGCATCAACATCACCGGAGACTATGTGGTGTTTCAGGGGTTTGAGGTGATCGGAAGCCCCAAAGGCATTGGCGTTTTTGGCGACAATATAAAAGTGAGAGGATGCGTCATCCACGGGTGCAATCACGGGCTCATCGGGTACGGGACCGGCACGGGAAACGTGACCGTGGAATATTGTGAATTCTATGGCAACGGAGTGCCGACCGGCGGCGCCACGCAGCACCAGATCTATATGGCCACCGACGAAATCGCCCACCCCGGCTCAACGTTCCGGTTGCAATATTGTTATCTCCATGACGGCGTGGAAGGCGATAATGTCAAGACCCGTTCGGAGCGCAATGAAATTTACTACAACTGGATCGAACTCGCCGGCACCAGCGGCCACGGGTTGGGCCTGTTTGCGCCTGACCCCTCGGACAACGCGGACGTCACGGTGAATACCGCGCGTGAAGACGCCGATGTAGTTGGGAACGTCATCATCCAGGCCCGCAATGCATGCGCTAGAATAGGCGGGGACACGCCGGGATATCCCACCAACGGGCGATACAGATTTGTCAATAACACCTTTATTCTCACCAGTGCCAGGGGCGACGCCATTCGGACATTCAACACCATCGAAACCCTCGAAATGTACAACAACGTGGTGTACGGCGCTGTAGCAGGGGCCGACATCCGGGTTGTCAACGATGCCGACGGCGCCTGGGTGCATACGCCCCGGTCGGTTACCGGCGCAAACAACTGGATTGTTACCGGCGCCACCATGCTTCCTTCGGCGGCCGAATGGACCAACACCCTGCGCGGGAGCGCCTCGCCTTTTGTAAACGCCGACACAAAGGACTTCCGTCCCGGTTCCGGCAGCGCGCTTGTCAACGCCGGCGCTGCTTCAACGCCGACCATCGCAGCGTATCCGTTTCCGAATCCGCTGTTTCCGCCTGCGTATCTGCCGCCGCAGGCCGCACTCATCGATACCGGTTCGGCCACGCACCGCCCGAATGACGGGGCCATTGATATCGGCGCGTTTGAGGCGTCGCCCCAGTCGGTGCTCAATGGGTTGCCTGGAAAGAATCGCATTGCAGCGCTGGGTTTGCAAGGCACAGGTCACGCTGACTTTAGGGTTTATGGCGCTGATGGGAGATTGGTGAGGAGCTTGTCGGGCAGCGGGGCGGGAATGAGGATTATCAGGTTTGTCAACGGGGATAAAACAGTAATTCAAGGAAAGGTTATTATAAAGTTGCAGTGAAAAAGGCACGTTTTAATTAATGCAATGCATGACATTTTGGCACTGAAAGACATCAAAGCAGATTTCCCTCAATTTTCGTTATTTTGTCTTCAAGTCTGTTTAATTCCTCCAGGTTTCTTATCATCCTGCTTTTCCCGTTTTCAAGCGTGATCCGTGGAATTTCGTGGGCCGCATTTAATAGGACAGTCTGGTCTTGGAGACCTTCCGGCCGCATTGCATCATCATCCTCATTTCCTCTGGGCCGTTTTTTTATCTGGTTGATACGATTACGCAGCTTCGAGACCATATCAAACCCTGCTTTGAAAAAACCCGTTGTCCCGTTTTTCAAAACCAGCTCAGCCGCTATTTCAACGTCACCCTTGCTTATGCTTTCAAGTCCCAAACTCGTATATACTTCTGCTTTGCGCACCGTGCGCTGCCGCGCCAAACTGTCCATTGCGCCGCCGTCTGCAACCGAGATTTTCTGGAGAAGGCCGGAAAAATCGTTCGCAAGTCTTGCCACGCCTTTCCCGGACTCGTTGAGATGCTTAAAAACAAGTGTAAGAAACGGTTCCGTTCCGTTGCCTGTGACGATGGATTTTCCGCATGCCTGTTTTGCCATATTCGTTTTTTGCAGGATCGTCCAACCCTTTTCATATACCGCCACAGCCTCCTCATACGACGGCAGACCTTCTTTTTTCAGCCTTCGGGAATAGGCGAGCCTCGCGTTTTCAAAGATTTCTTCGGGATTTCCCTGCGTACGTTTATGGCACAGCAGGGCAAAGAGCGTCCTGTCGGTTGAGAACAGGCGTTCCATGAAATCCTCTACCGTGTCGTTGTCGAAGCGGCAGAATTCGGGTGTGTATGAATAGGCTTCGCTCAGGCCGCGGTTGTCTGGCAGGTCCTCGTCGATGACTTCTTCGAGGTCGAAGTGGGGCCGCAGCGCCGCGGCAAGAAAGTCGGCCTCAATTTCGGAAATGGCGCCTGCGGCGGTACGGTCGTCGCATGTGTTAAGGATGTCCAGCCAGTGCAGGAACCTGCCGTCATCAATGACTCCGTCGCGCCAGCACCCCATGGCAAGCATGAAATTGAGGTGCTCCGGGCCGATGCGCTCGATAAGTACGTCGAACTCCGGTGCGGTGGAAGATTCGAGTGCCAGGTACACGTCGCGGCCGGGCAATGCGGTCAACAGTGACGATAGGTTTTTTGCAAGAAACAGGAGCTCTTTTTTGTCCTCGGGCGATGAACTGTGCACAAGAGCGGCTTGCCGGGAGACATCAAGACTGTTGAACATTGCAAGCGCCCTTGCCTGGTCCTTTGCGGCAATTTGCGCGATTGATTGAGTTTGATCGCTTATCATGGAAAGGCCTTTTTATCCGTTGAAACATAAACGCAGGCATGCCTTGACGTCACATAAATAGTTCCCGCATAATGTCGGGTCAACTATGAGAACGAAACGATATATTGTTGACGAAATGGCATTTGAAATCAATTGTGATGCATGGTATAGTAAAAAATACGGAGGATAATTTGGATACCGCTATTCTCACAAACATCCGAAAAGCTCTCAAACAGAACAGTGATGAGAAAGTCAGGGAAAGTTTCAAGCGCTTTTTCAGGGAAAGCGTCAGGTTCCACGGCGTGAAATCGGCTATCGTGGCAAAAATTGCGCGTGAGCATTTCAGGGAAATAAAAAACAGCGATAAAAACACGAAGTTCGCTCTTATTGAAGAGCTGTTGAAGGCCGGTTACTTTGAAGAGTCGATGATTGCCTATACTTGGGCCGAAAAGATCAGCACATCGTTTGACGAAGAAGACTTTTCCGCTCTCGAAAAATGGCTTTCGCGATACGTGAGCAACTGGGCCGAATGCGATACGCTTTGCAATCACGCGATAGGATCATTCATTGACGGGTATCCTGCATATGTAAAGAACCTGAAAGTATGGGCAAAATCCAAAAACAGGTGGGTGAGGCGCGGTGCAGCGGTCACGCTCATCATTCCGGCGCGCCGCGGCAAATTTCTCAAAGACGTGTTTGAAATCGCTGATATCCTGCTTTTAGATAATGACGATCTGGTGAAGAAAGGGTATGGCTGGATGCTCAAAGAGGCGAGCAAGGCGCACCAGATGGAAGTTTTTGAATATATCATGAGGAACAAAAAGGTCATGCCAAGAACGGCGCTGAGATATGCGCTGGAAAAAATGCCGCCGGCCCTGCGAAGGAAGGCCATGGCATAATGGCTTTTAATGATGCTGTGGTTGCATGACAGGATGAACAATTGCCTTCCCGCCCGGATGACTGACCGGAGAATAAATTTACCGTTTTATGGTATTATGTCTTACTTTTAGTAAGATTCAATCTATTAATTTGCGAGGTTTTATTAATATATTATATCCTGGGGGAGAGAATAATCATCATGAAGGATAAACGGGTTCTTATTCCGTCAAACAAATAGCATTTTCATTCTCCCCGCATAGCTTCCTCCAACGTTAATAATTAGTAATAGTTTTTAGTAAAAAAATCCGTTAAAAAGATATGTAATTTTATCTGCAGTTTAAACCCTTAATCCTTTACGGGGAGGAACGGTATGATTTTCAACAAAATTTTTACATTACTCTTTGTCACCCTGATAATGGCGTCCGCGGTATGCTACGCGGAGATCTACACAGGCGAGCCGAGCAACAGGGTGAAAATCAATCTGGGTGAAACGCCCTGGAAGTTCACGAAAACCGACGTTACAAACGCTCAGAATCCTGCCGTCGTCAGTGACGTAGGGTGGAAAGACGTGGGCATCCCGCACACCTGGAACGACACTGACACCTTTATCAACCAGCGGAGCGGAGGCGGGGATGGTTCGATGCTGGGCGGCACCTGCTGGTACAGGAAACATTTTACCCTTGACAGCAAGTACTCCGGGGAAAAAATCTTCGTCGAATTTGAAGGCGCCCATTTTGGAGCGGCCGTCTATATCAACGGCAATTTTCTGCCCGGGAACAGCCCCGAGAACCCGAATGCCACCCATGTTATCGGATTTATCGGGTTCGTTGTGGATATCACGCAGTGGGTGCAGTTCGGCGGGGCGGACAACGTGCTTGCCGTGCGGGTCGGCAAGAGCGGAGGCTTTTATACAAACCCGGGGTTCTCCGGAGTGTTCAGGTTCGGGCAGAATGACGGCGGAATTTTCCGGCCCGTATGGATGCATATTACCGACAAGGTCCATGTCCCAGCCAACGTGTATTCGGTCCTCAACCATTGGGGGACCTATGTCGCGACGCTTTCCGCGTCCGATGCCACCGCCACCGTGCGGATGCTGACGAACGTTCAGAATGAAAGCGCGGCCAACCAGAGCGTTTCACTCACGACCAAGGTCGTGGATGCCGCCAGTACCGTGGTGTTGACTTTGCAGAACACCCAGACCGTCAACGCCGGCCAGAGTTATGTGTTCGACCAGCAGGGCGACATCGCCAATCCAAAACTGTGGTACCCCAACAACAGCATTTACGGCAGGCCAAACATGTACAAGGTTTACCATATTGTCAAGGTCGGCGCGGCCACGGTGGATGTTTTTGAGAGCCCGCTCGGAATACGGACCATCACCTGGGACAGCGATTACCCCTATATCAACGGCAAGAAACATTATTTGTGGGGCGCCTCGGCGCGGTACGATTATCCCGCGCTGGGAACGGCATTGCCGCCGGAAGTGGAGTGGCGGGACGCGCAGCTGCTTGCAAAAATGGGCGGAAACCTGTGGAGACCCGGTCATTCGGCATGCAGCCCCGGATTCGTTAATGCTTGTGATAACGTAGGTATCATGCTTATCCAGCCCAGCGGCGATGGAGAGGGTTCGTTCGACGCGGCCAACCTGGGAAATCCTACTATAAAGGCCGGGGTCAAGAAAGAGGTCTGGCGGGACGGGATCGTGAGGGACAGAAACAATCCTTCAATACTTGCCTGGGAAGCCTGCAATGCAACCATTGACCCCGCTTTTGTTGATGAGTTGAGAAATATAAAAAACGTATGGGACTCCTTGACCCCGCGAAAAATTTCCGTGAGAGGCGGCCCGGAATTCGCGCCCGGTGATCTGGTCGGCTGCACACTCACGGGATGCGAAGTAGGCCGAAAGAGCGCAAATCCCCTGATGCCCGCCTGGGGTTCCGAAGCGTGGGGCAGGCAGTCGTCGCGGCCCGCATATGATTTCGAGATCGCTTTTCTAGCGGAATTCCTGCAGAACTGGAGAAAAAGCCAGCAGGGCAATTGCTTCGGGTTGTGCCAGTGGTATTTGGCCGAAACGCCGGGCGAGGTAGGGAATTTCCTGGAGATGCAGGCCGGCGTGGAGACCAGGGACCCGAGGTCTTTCGGTTCATCCATGATGGATTTCAACCGTATTCCCAAAATGCTGTATTATGCTTACAAGGCGGCATGGAGGCCATATTCGCTTGAACCCGTGGTTGCGATTGCGCATCACTGGAACCGTACGGGCACGGTGCGGGTAAATGTGTTCAGCAATTGTCCCAGCGTTCGCCTGCTCATTAATGGCGTAGCTCAAGGGACAACCAAAATCCCGAATCCATGGACAGGCGCCGGCACCAACAACGATCTTACGGAGACCACTACGCAGCTGCCGTTCCAATGCACGTGGGACGTGACCTGGGCGGCGGGAACCTTGCGCGCCGAAGGTCTTAGCGCGGGCGGCGCAGTCGTGTGTTTCGATGAGAAAAAAACCGCCGGTGCGCCTCACTGCGTCGTTTTGACCCAGGACGCGCCGGTCGTGAAACCCAACGGCGAAGTATTTGATATCAGGGCCAACGGCACGGACGCGGCTCTCATCCTTGCCACAATTGTGGATTCAAACGGCATCTGGTGCCCCACGGCAACCAACAATGTGACCTTTAGTGTTGCCGGGCCGGGCAATTATCGCGGCGGCACAGACCAGTGGGTCACGGCCGGGCAGCCTTTGGGCTATCATTCGCCGCTCGATCCCGAGCTTTCGTCCGAAGGCGGCATGTGCAAGGTCGCGGTGCGCTCGACATTCACCACAGGCACGGTTACCGTTAACGCCACGTCCCCGGGATTATGCCAGGGCAGCGTTTCGTTTACGGTTCGTCCGGTGGATGCGCCGGTGACCGTGCAGAAACCGGCCCTTTACAACCTGGAACAGCGCAAGGTGTTTGCCCAGCTCGGTATATACGGCGCATCGGTCAGATATTTTATCAGTCAGCCGGCCGGCGTCACTCTTGAAATCCTCAATTCAAACGGAAGGGTGACCGGGAGCTATTCAAGCGCGAAACAGGCCCAGGGCTGGCATGCCGTGCCGCTTGAAGCAATTGCGGGCAGCGCCGGTATCAGGAGCAACGGAGTTTATTTCGTGCGTTTTGCCATAAACGGCGTATTCCAGTGCGTCAAGCGGATTCTCGTGATGCAGTAGGTCCCTCTTTTTGATGATGCAGACGGAAAGGCGTCCTTCGGGGGCGCCTTTCTTATTTTGCCCCCTCCCATGGATTGCGTTGGCGTTGATTGGAAGAGCTTCCTTTTACCCGAAAAAACACATTATAAATTGGTGCGGCCGGCCAAAAAATTTATATATTATAGGCAAGGGGGACGATTTCAGGAAAGCGGCTATCCGCATCTCTATTGTTATTTCTCCCCAAAAATAAAATCCTGTTCATTTTTAAAAATAACGGGTTATTTTCCGTCGTTTAAGCGTTTTACATTTAAAGGGGGAATGTATGCTTAGCAAAATTTTACTGCCCGCCATTGTTATCCTGCTCCTTGCAAAAACAGTCTGCTTCGGGGAATTATATAATGGTGAGCCAAACAACCGGGTAAAAATAACCATGAGCGCAACGCCATGGAAATTTATAAAATCCGATCCTGCGGGGAGCCCCCAGGCCCCTGCTTATAACGATGCGGGCTGGCAGACCGTGGGCATCCCGCATTCGTGGGGCGACACGCTCTCGTTCCTGAATATGGCCGCCGGCGGCCCGGGCGACGGGTATGACGCGACCACCTGGTACCGGCATAAATTTACGCTTGACAACTCTTACTCTGGCAAAAAGATATTCATTGAATTCAGGGGTGCGGGAATCGGCGCCGCAGTGTATATCAACGGCACGTTCATCCCCGGCAACAGCGCGTACAACCCGGGCGCAACGCATGTCATCGCGTTTATTCCCTTTATCGTGGACATCACTCCCTATGCCACGTTCGGGACCGACACCAATGTTCTTGCCGTGAAGGTGAGCAGCGCCGGCGGGTTTTACCAGGACCCCGGCTTTGCGGAAAACTTCAAATACGGCATGGGATGCAACGGTCTCTTCAGGCCTGTGTACCTGCATGTCTGCGACAAGGTGTACGTTCCCGCCAACGTGTACTCGGTGGTCAACAACTGGGGAACCTATGTCGCGGCGGTGACGGCGACCGATGCGTCGGCCGATGTGCGCATTCTCACCCATGTGAAAAACGAAAGCGGCGCAGCCGCATCCGTGACGCTCACCACGAAGATCGTGGACGCAACGCACACGGTGGTATGGACCGAGGACAAGACGCAGTCCATCAGCACCGATTCGGCCTTTGTGTTCAGCCAGACCGCCACCGTGGTCAGCCCGCACCTCTGGTATCCGGCCAACAGCATGTACGGCAGTCCCTACCTCTACAAGGTGTACCACATTGTCAAGGTGGGAGGGAAAACGACCGACGTTTTCGAAAGCCCGCTGGGCATCCGGGTGATCACATGGGACAATGACTTCCCGATTATCAACGGCCATCCGCATTACCTCTGGGGCGGCGCCTCCCGGTACGATTATCCGGCCCTGGGGTGCGCCCAGACCGAGGAGCAGCAGTGGCGCGACGCGAAGCTCATGGCCGACATCGGCGGCAGCCTGTGGCGGCCGGGACACGCCACGGCCAGCGGAGAATTCACCGAAGCGTGCGACCAGTTCGGCGTCATGATTATCCAGCCCAGCGGCGACATCGAGGGGACCCTGGCAAACCCGTCGGCCTATCAGAGCGGTATTAAAAAGGAATTCCACAGGGACATGCTCATCCGCGATAGGAACAACCCTTCCATTCTTTCGTGGGAGGTGAGCAATGGCCCCTTTAATGCGGTTTTGGAAAGAGACATAAGGGTGAACATCGACAGCGTGTGGGACCCTGTCCACACCAGGGCGATGTCCGACAGGGGATACTGGGCGGCCGCGGGTTCGGTCGCCGAAGGCATCGCGAGCATCGTGGGCTGCTCCTTTACCGGCTGCGAAATGGCCTATCATCAGCAGCATCCTACAACCCCGGCATGGGGCTCGGAAGCGTGGAACTACGATGCCAGGGATTTCCGGTTCAACTACGACAACGAGCTGACCTACGCCTCCTCATACATCAACAACTGGAAGAGCAGCAAGAAGGCGAAATGCTTCGGTCTGGTGCAGTGGTATATGGCCGAAACGCCCGGAGAAACGGGCATAGGACGGTCGTTCGGCACCTCGATGATGGACTGGAACCGCATCCCTAAAATGCTGTACTGGATTTATCAATCGTGCTGGATGAACTATTCCGTAAAACCCGTGGTTAAGCTCGCGCACCACTGGAACCGCGCAGGCGGCATCACGGTCAATGCATTTTCCAACTGCCCGAGCGTGCGGCTCAAAATCAACGATGTTGTCCAGGGGACGCCCAAGACGCCGTTCCCGGACTCGACAAACGACAACTCGATGCTGCCGCGGCAATGCCAGTGGAACGTGACCTGGGCCTCGGGCACGGTGCGCGCCGAAGGCCTTGACGCGGGTGGCGCCGTGGTCTGCTTCGATGAGAAGAAAACTGCGGGCGCTCCGGACCATATCAAGCTCACCGTGGAGTCCCCCATTGTAAAGCCTTGCGACGGCGACACCTTCAAGATCTATGCGAACGGCTCGGACGCGGCCTTTATTCTTGCCACCGTAGTTGACGCGCAGGGAAACTGGTGCCCCACCTCAAGCCCGAATGTCACGTTCAGCGTGTCCGGTCCGGGCAATTACCGCGGCGGCGCGGACAACAATACATCGGCCGGCGGCCAGTTTGCGCATTCGCCGGGCGACCATGAACTCACCGCCGAGGGCGGAATGACCAAGGTGGCGGTGCGGTCCACCTTCACGCCCGGCGCGGTGACGGTGTCGGCCGCGTCCGGCGGGCTCACCGGCACAACCTCGTTCACCACCTATCCTGTTCCCAACAACGGCATCATGACCGCGGCTAGGCCGGCATTGCTGCCGGCGGTATCAAAGTTTTCGGCCAGCATCGTCACGGTCGCAGGCAACATCCGGTATTTTCTCAGCAGGCCCGCAAACCTTTCCATACAAATTCTTGACGCAAGCGGAAAGGTCGTGAGGCATTTACCCCAATCACGGGTTTCCGAAGGATGGCACCCTCTACTTCTGAAAGGCGCGGGAACAGGCTGGATTCGGGGAAACGGCGTCTATTTCGTGCGCCTTCTGGCGGACGACGGGTTCCGGTTCGTGAAGCGGGTGATGCTGGTCCGCTGATGCGCATGATCGGTTCACGGCGGACCATCGGGAAGGGCATCCTTCTGTTGTTCACTGCGGTGAACAGCATATAATATTAATAAGAACAATTACTTTTAATTTCTTTATATTTTCAGCATATACGATATCCTGACTCGAAAGAATATATCCAAACAAAAAGGGGGCCCTTCAATGTTTTTCAAAAATCCGTTTGCGGTTTTCTTATTGGTTTTGATGGCGGCAACGGCGTGTTGGGCGGAAACCTATACCGGGGAGCCAAGCAACCGGGTGAAAATAAACCTGGGCGCGACCCCCTGGAAATTCAACATAGGCGATCCCGCAAACGCGTCAACAGTCGGCTTTGCCGATGGTGCGTGGACCACCGTGGGCATACCGTACACATGGGCCGATATGCAGTCGTTTCTCAACATGGCCTCGGGCGGCCCGGGCAACGGCATCGGCGCAGTCGTCTGGTACCGGAAGCACTTTACTCTTGATAACGGGTATAACGGCAGAAAGATATTCATCGAATTTGAAGGCGCACACGTTGGCGCGCAGGTATATATCAATGGCAACCCCATGATAAAAACAAACAGCGCATACAACCCGAACGCCACCCACGTGATCGGTTTCGAACCCTTTATCGTGGACATCACGCCGTATGCCAATTTCGGCGCCACTGAAAACGTCCTGGCGGTCAAGGTAAGCAATGTTGAGGGTTTCTACACGTATCCCCATTTTTCGGTTGAATTCAAATACGGCATGGGTGACGGCGGACTGTTTAGGCCGGTGTGGATGCACATCACCGACAAGGTGTACGTTCCCGCCAACGTGTACTCGGTTGTCAACAACTGGGGCACGTATGTCGCGGCGCAAACCGCCACCGACGCCTCGGCTGACGTGAAGATCCTTACGCATGTCCAAAACGAAAGCGGGGCCGCCGCAACCGTGACCCTTACCACCAAGATCGTGGAGGCCGCCTCTAAAATAGTGGCATGGAGCGGGAACATGACCCAAACCATCGCCAAGGACACGAGTTTTGTTTTCGACCAGACCGCGACCGTGGCCAGTCCCAAGCTGTGGTATCCCGCCGCCAGCCCCTGGGGCAAGCCCAATATGTACAGGGTTTACCATATAGTCAAGATCGGGACGACCACGGTGGATGTTTTCGAGAGCCCGCTCGGTATCAGGGTGATAACCTGGAACAACGATTTCCCGGTTATCAACGGCCACCCGCATTACATGCCGGGCGGCGCCTCGCGGTACGATTATCCCGCGCTCGGCTCGGCCGTGCCCGAAGACATACAGTGGCGCGAAGCGAAACTCATGGCAGACTGCGGCGGCAGACTCTGGAGGCCGGGACACGCCACGAGCAGCCATGAATTTGTCGAGGCATGCGACGCATATGGCGTCATGCTGATGCAGCCCAGCGGCGACATCGAGGGAAGTTTCATGACATCGCAGATAGCGCCGCCCGGGACAACGTGGCAGCAAAGCTACAACGCGGGACTCAAGTACGAAACCCACAGGGACATGCTCATACGGGACAGAAACAATCCTTCAATACTGTCGTGGGAAGTGAGCAATGGCCCCATCGATTTGACATTTGCAAAAGCAATCCGTTCACAGTTGGACAGCGTGTGGGACCCGGTCCACACCCGCGCCAGCTCCGATCGGGGCTACTGGCCCGACGTTCCCAATGTGCAAGCCGGCGCCACCAGCATCATGTCCTGCTCAGGTGCAGGCTGCGCCACATCATTCCATCAAACATATCCCACGATACCTACATGGGGCGCCGAGGAATGGGGCGCGGGCACGGCCTTCAGGTTTAACTACGACGGCGAACTCGCCTTTGCAAACGGCTATGTGAATAACTGGAGAAACATGCAGAAGGCAAAGGTGTTCGGCTATACCCAGTGGTACATGGCGGAAACCCCGGGAGAAAACGGCATCGGCCGGTCGTTCGGCTGCGCGATGATGGACTGGAACCGCATTCCCAAAATGCTGTATAAGATCTTTCAGGCGTGCTGGACGGATTATTCCGTAAAGCCGGTTGTCAACCTTGCGTACCACTGGAACCGCGGGGGCGGGGTGCAGGTCAACGCGTTCAGCAACTGTCCCAGTGTTCGGCTGCGCATCAACGGCAACGACCAGGGCACACAAACACCGTATCCGGACACGGTCGGTACTGCAATGATGCCAAGACAATGCTCCTGGAACGTGAACTGGGCCTCGGGGACCCTTCGGGCCGAAGGTCTTGACGCGGGCGGAAACGTGGTATGCTTTGACGAGAAAAAAACCGCTGGCGCGCCCGCGTGTGTCTCGCTGACGCAGGAACCGCTGATAGTTAGGCCGGACAACGGCGACACGTTCAAAATATACGCAAACGGTTCGGATGCGGCCATACTGGTTGCCACCATTGTTGATGCTCAGGGAAATTGGTGTCCCACGGTAAGCCCCAATGTCACCTTTGCCGTTACCACTCCCGCTACGGGCAATTACCGCGGCGGCGCGGACAACAATACCAGTGCGGCTTCCCATTCGCCCGGCGATGCCGAATTGGCGGCCGAAGGCGGGATGACCAAGATAGCGGTGCGCTCGACATTCACCCCGGGAACGGTCACGGTGACCGCCACATCGGGCGGGTTGTGCACGGGAACCGCCTCGTTCACCACGGTGGCTGTGCCGCCGCCTCCGCCGGTTGGTGTTGTGCAACCCGGTTTTATTAGAAGCACGGAACTGCCCACGGTCCAGATGATAATGGCGCGGGGCATGCTGCATTATTTTCTCACCAGACCCGCCGACATCGCGTTCGAAATCCTCAACGCGGGCGGAAGGTTGGTTGACAGGGTGCACTTTTCGAAACAGACGGAAGGCTGGCACCCCCTGCAGATCGCTGCAGGACCGGTCAACGGCGGCGCCAGGAGCACCGGCGTTTATTTTGTCCGCTGCACGGTGGATGGGAAATTTCTGAGTGTGAAACGGGTACTTGTCACACAGTAATATTATTAAACCCCGCAGATGGCGACTTTAACAAGAGCGTCCTCTGTGGGGTTTTTTATTTGGAAACGATTCCGATTCGTGCGTCTCACCGCAAATGAAGGATTACTATATGTTAAGCTCGTGGTGGTGGTAAGGTGATAAGGCCTACAGATAAAATATGTTGATGAGTTAAAAAGGCATCCGAAGAGGATGCCTTTTTATTATCCCACAGTAGACGTCTTCCAATAAAAGACCTTAAAAGGCTTAATTTGAAAAAAGACCCGTTTTTCTCAGTAATAGTCAAAAATATTTAAATTTAAAATGCTGACAAAAATAATAGAATAAATTAATAAATAAATATCATTAAAAATGTAACACATTGATATTAAAGTAGTTTAATAATAATATCGCTGACAAATTATAAGCATTATTACAAATATTAATTGCAATGCCGCCCGTTTTTATATAAATTAACAAAAGTATGAAAAGTATCTTCACCTATACAAGCTACAGGGAATTCCTCAAGGATTTTTACGAATATAACAAAAGGGAAAATCCACGCTTTTCTCACAGGCACATTGCCGCGAAAATAGGGTTTGATTCCGGGTATTTCACCAAAATTATTCAGGGCAAGCGCAATATATCGGCTGGCCTTATTTCAAAATTCGCCGGGTTCCTCAACCTTAAAATAAAAGAAACTGAATATTTCGAGGCGCTTGTGCTTTTTAACCAGGCAAAAAGTTTCAGCGAGAAGAAACGGCACCTGGAAAGGATACTTTCATTCAAGAGGGCCGACGTTGCGGTGCTCGGCAGCCACCAATATGAGTTGTTTGATAAATGGTATTATCTTGCGGTGCGGGAAATCCTCGCCTTTTATCCATATAACGGCGACAGTGAAGCGCTGGCGAAGCTCACGGTCCCGGCCATTCTGCCCAAACAGGCGAAAAAGGCGATTTATGTGCTTGAAAAAGCAGGGTTAATACGAAAAAACGCATCGGGCATTTACGAGCGCGTCGAGCCTGTATGGACCACGGGCCCCGAAGTGCAATCTGTTGCGCTCATTAATCTTCACCGCGCCATGGCGGACCTGGGCAAGGATTCGTTTGACCGGTTCGGGCGGGACAAACGCAGCATGTCTACGCTCACCCTGAGCGTATCGGAGCGGGAGTATAAAATCATTGATGAGGAGCTTGAGACTGTGCGGCAAAAATTTCTTGCATTGGCGCGGTCGTGCGAAAAACCGGACAGAGTGTATCAGTGCAATTTCAACGTTTTTCCTTTGTCTAAGCTGCCCGATGCCAAGGAGAATTCATGAATATGGCGCGATGGATAACCTACGCCGCCGCGATGGTATGCCTGGCAGTAACGATGCGATGCACGACACATACAACAGCGTCGGGAGGGGGCGGGATTGAAACCATTGCGCTTGTTGGCCATGCGAGGCTCGCGGACAATACCATACCGGAAAATGCAGCGGTATATGTTCGTCCTGCTTTGTCGATTGGGGGAGCCGGACTGTCAGCGGTTTCTCCTGACGCGTCCGTTGACGCGCACGGCGACTTCCGATTGGATTCGGTTCCGCCCGGATCGTACATTGTCGAGGTGAACGACCGGTCGCATTACAGCGGCATTGTTGCATGCAGCGTGGTTGCGTCTTACGGCAGGGCGCAGGACATCGGTACGGACACGATACGGCCCTATGCCACGCTGACCGGGTCGATCGTGCTTCCGGCGGGAGCCGGCTCTAAGGCCTTTGTCCAGGTGTACGGCCTGCAGCGCCTTACTGAAACCGATTCCGCCGGCGTATTCGTGATGTCGGATCTTCCTCCCGGCAATTTCAGGCTGCGGCTGGTTGCACCGGCCGCGGGCGTGGGCAGCCGCGACACATCGAACATTGTCGCGGTCAGCGGCGTCGTGTCGGCAATTGCGCCGGTGGCGCTGTTTACGTTTGCGTCCGAAGACTACGCGGGCTGGAAATACTCCCGGCGCATCGCGCTCAACACCACCACTAGCGGTGCGAACGTCGCCGAAAATGTCGCGGCTTTCCCGCTCCTGATCCGGTTGACAGGCACAATCATTGATTTTTCCCAGACCGCTCCTGCGGGGGCCGACGTCAGGTTTGCGGATGAAGCGGGCGCTCACTTGCACTACGAAATTGCGCGGTTCGACAAAATTTCGGCGGCTGCGGAAGTGTGGGTGCTGCTGGATTCTGTCAAGGGCAACTCGACCGCGCAGTCGGTGACGGTGTACTGGGGGCGGCCCGATCTCACGAATTGGTCAAACGAGCCGGCCGTGTTCGCCCCGTCGCTCGGGTATGCCGCGGTCTGGCACTTTGAAACGCTTGACGACGCAACCGGCCACGGTAACGCTCTTGTCAATAACGGCGCAACGCCGGTTGCCGGGATAACCGGCACCGGTTTTTCGCTCAACGGAACGAACGGTTTTCTTGCCTGCGGCACGTCGGCCGGCCTCACTTTGGCGGCCAGTAATCTCACCATCGTCGCATGGGAGCGGTCGACCGATCATTGGTCGACCGAGAGGATGCTGTTTGAACACGATGTATGGCCCGCAACCGGCACGTACAGTTTCAGCACGCGCAACGACAGCATCCTGTCCTTCGATTTCCCGAGTGCTCAGGCGGAAGTAAGGGGATGGCAGGGAAGCAACAGCGACGGCGCATGGCATTGCCTGGCGGCAACATTGAACGACGCGAATGACACCGGGAAAATCTATCGCGACGGTGCCCTTATTCATGCAGACACAGTAAGAAGCTCTATCGGATCAAGTGCCGGTGCTTCATATATCGGGTGCAGGGGAGGCGTGGAACGGTTCTTTAAAGGCGATATAGACGAACTCTGGGTGTTGGGAGAGGAAAAACCTGCGGAATGGCTTAAGTTACTCTATGAGAATATGAAAGAAAACCAGACGTTGTATACGATTCCTTGATATTAAAATTGTCCGATTTCATGGAGGTGTTTTATTATGGCGCATGACAAAAAGGTATTCTTCGCAATTGCTTTCGGCCTGCTTTCGGGATTTCTGGCACCTGCGTTTTCCCAGTCTTTCACCCGTGTCAAGTGCCCGGCTTCGGGCATGACCTTCACGCAGGGTCTGCCCATCCGCATCCTTGCCGATGCATACGACATCGAGGGCTGGCAGTATCTCGATCACCAGAACGAGGCGGCCCTGGTCACGTTTTTTGTCGATGGAGTGCAGAAGGCGACCGACGACCACACGCGCGGGTACAATCACTTCGAGTGCATCGTGAGCGGCCTTTCCCTCGGCGCGCATTCGCTTACCACGCAGAGCCTCAACTTCGGCAATGTTGTCCTGACAAGCCCCACCGCGGTCGATATTACGGTCGCGGCAATGCCGGTAAAGGCGAACGCTATAACCCTGAGCGCCGATATTGTGCTTTCCGGCCCGCAGGACCTCGACTGGCAGGACGCGATCGTGCAGGGAAACGGCCACAAGGTGACAAGCGCGAACAACTGGACCGGCAGCGTCATTATCAGGAACTGTTTCGTAACCGGTCTTGCCGTGGCCGGCGCCGTCATTCCCGACACCGCAGTTGTCAAGGCGCTGGGGATCGATGTGTCGACCCAGGGCGGATCGGTCACGCTCGAGAACACCATTTTCGAATGGACGGGCGGCCAGCGGTACGATATCAACGGCACGGGGACCGTTTCGGTAAAGGGCTGCGAGTTCAGGGCCAACGCGTTTATCGCCTACGATTCGAGCAACCCCGAGCGCTCGCCGTTTCTGGAGTTTTCCGGCAACGCAACCGGCGCCAAGGTGTTTCAGGCCAACAACGTGGGCGCCGGTTACCTGTACATCCACAACATGAAGGTCTGGCTCATAGGAGGGGATTCCGATGCGGAAAGCAATGTGTTCATCGGACCGCGCACGGGTCCGCGCGTGGAATTTTCGCAGGACATCCAGATTCGCGGCAATTACAGCCACCACGACTACAAGGGCGGATGGAGCCAGGGATTCAACTTCTGGTTTTACGACAATACGGGCGTGGTGATAACCGAGCATAACGTCATATCCGAGGCTTCGTGGCCGGTACAGAGCTTGAGCGGTGAGTTCCGCTACAACCTTGTTGTCCACTGCGGGCACGAATGGGTACGCACCGCGCTCACCGGCACGTCCATACACCACAATGTTTTTATCGAGCCCTCGGCGCCCGGCGACCCCAATGCCGGCATCTGGATGTACGAGAACCAGACAGGCGTGAACATGTATAACAACACGTTCGACGCTGGAGGTTCGCCCGACTGGCTGCCCGCTCCGGCGGTCGCGGTCTCGAAAGGCTCAATGATTTCGAAGCTCACGAACAACGTTTTCACGGGCTTTGCAAACGACAGCACCGTCGGCATTGTGGACCGGTACCTTTCGGGCGGGGAAAACGACTCTGTGGCGCGGATTGTCAAGGCCGACTACAATTGCTTTTTCAACCCGAAGGGCCGGAAGCCGAACAACTACGGCAATTTCCTCGTGTCGGGCGTTTCCGAAGGCGCGGCAGGCTATGGCGGCCATGATCTTGGCGGCGTCAACGGTCAGATTAACCCGAAATTCAAGCTGGGCATGGACACTGCCTTCGGGCTTAACGAATCGGACGTGTGGACCCGCGTCAAGACCGTGTCGCAGGTGCTTGCCGAATACCGCAACCGCTACATGCCCAGCACGGGAAGCCCGCTCATTGACGCAGGCGACCCGGCCGACGGGCCGGGCGTGGACATCGGGGCCGTGGGCGCGGGAACAGCCGATCCCGCTGACCTGTTCGGAAAGTTCGGGGCACCAGCCGCACTCTACCGGGACATTAAACGTGGTAATACTATTAGTTCCGCCGCATTATTGAATACCGTCAAGCCTGGTGAAATGACAATTTACAGAACAGATGGCAGAAAAATCGGGGTTGCCCGAATGGTGCATACAGGGTCGGGCATTAAACTCGTTTTACAAAACGGGCTGTCTTGCGGACCAGGAGTTTACCTGATAAGAATAGCCAATGCCCGTCAATCATCAATAACCCGAATCGTATCAATGCGCTAACATTTGATTTTGGAGGCACTATGTTGTATCGAAACAGCAAGATGTGTCTAACTTTGATTCTCGCAATCGCAATGCAAATTGTTGCCGCGACACATCCGGTTTTAATGACCCCCGACCGCCTAGCCCAGCTTTCAGCCGGCGGCAGCGAATGGAACAGCATCAAGCAGTATTGCGACGACAACCTCAACCTGGTGATCGGGCCGGATTATGCCGGCTGGGGATGGCGCACTGCTGTTGAGAATTACTCCGCCGCATATCGCGTGACGCTGCCGAACGACGCAGCGCAGGCCGCAAAGTATGGGAAAAAAGCATTGGCGATGATGAAGGTACTTGCCCGGCACCACAATTACGGCGGACCGGACTGCGGCCAGCTTATAGGATTAGGTGACGGTTCCACAAAAACATTCGCTCTGCCCATGACCCCCATGCAGGGCACAACCGTGACGATCCTGACCACGCCAATCACCGACACCGCAGTGGTCTACACCGGACCAACAGTGCAGCTCGACCGCTTTGATCCTATTGTCAAGATAAGCAACACTGCGAACGGACCGGCCAATTACGTACCGGCGGATTACAAGTTGCTGTACCGCGACGGGCTTGCGATATTCGTTCTCCGATGGCTTGGGTCCAACCATCCTGCGTCCAACGCGGCGTATCATGTGATCATGTCGAGCGGGAGCGGAACGGCGGTTGCCCCAGGTCAGTTTACAGTTGCGAACAATTCGGTGACGTTTACGGCTGCGCCGGCCGCCAACCAGGCTGTTTTCGCAAGGTTCATTGCCGACAATTATGACCAAACAGGCAATTTGCTAGGAGGTTATTCGTCGGTAACGCCCGACGGCCCGGGTTACCAGATGCGGACGTTCTGCCCGGGCCTGGCCTACGGCTTTGACCTGATGTTCGATTTCGCCGATTTCACCACCGCGCTCAAGGCCGAGTTCGACACCGTGCTCAACCAGGAGGTCGACTGGTACTCGGGATACGGTTACGAAAACGACGGCGACCTTGGCAATTACTTTATCCGCGGCTATCTTACCGGCGTGATGTTTACGGGCTACGGCACCGACGGCGCCAACAGCCGCAGTGCCGAATTCAAACTTCTGGCAGACACCTGCATCAAACGCACGTTCGGCAAACTGGATTCAAAGCTGCCGGGCGGGTACGGGCCGCAGGGCCAGTATGCCAACGGAACGGCAAACGACGTGCTGCAGACGTTTACCATATATCAAAGCCTCACCGGAACAGACCTGTTGTCGAAACTGGAATGGACGTCAACCATTATTCCCGCAACAATTCACGGGACTAAGCCTGACCGCACAACTTTTTATGACGGCGGAGACTGGAGCGACCTTCCTGCAACGCCGCTCACCGGGCTTGTCACCGCGTTTCTCACCTATCTTCCGAACCACGCCATGGCGCCGTATGCGCGCCAATTCCTCACCGACATCGGCCCGGTAGATTCCTTTCCCGGTGCGACAAAGGACTACAAGGCCGATTTCCCGCCCGCGTATCTGGCCAAGGTGTCGGGCCCGATGTATGCGCGTTCGGACTGGGGAACGAGCGCCGTGTGGGTGAGTCTGAGTGCCGGAGAAATCATCATGGACCACCAGCATTACGACCAGGGACATATCACCATCCAGCGCGGCGCAGACTATCTGCTGGTTGACGGAGGAGGATACGGCGATTACACTACCGACAAGCACAACACGCTCATGTTCGACGACAGGGGAGCGGGGAACATTTCCACGTATCCGCCGGGCCAGGGGGCGTGGGGGTTCGAAAGCGTGAGCATAAAGCGGTTCGAACAGGCGTCCGGGTTCGTGTACGGGCTGGCCGACTTCACGCGCTCCTATGCGCAGGCGCACGACGGCATTGCCAATTCGGTCAAGGCCGCCATTCGTTCTGTCCTGTTTATACGTCCCGGCGTTTACATTGTGCACGACCGCGCGCAAACGGCAAATACCGCGGTAAAAAAAATATTCAACTGCAATTTCGGAAACACGCCGGTGCAGGCCGGCGGTGTTTTGACCGTGACCGTAGGCACCAGTAATCTGTTCCTGAAATCCCTTGAACCCGGCAGCCCCGCGCCTGTCATCACGGCCATAACAGGCCAGCCGCTTGCGAAAAGCAATTATCAGGAAATGCTGACCGGCCAGACAAACAACGATTTCTTCCATATTTTCGAGGCGGCTGCTTCAACCCAGACCGCCATGACGCCAAACGCCTATATCGACGCAGCTCTGTGCGAAGGCGTGGAGGTAAAGAAGGCGGATTCGGCGTGGGCGGGGCTGTTTGCAAAAACAGACAGCGTTATAACAAGCCAGATTAGCTATTCGTTTCATTACGCAGGCCCGCAACGGCATGTGATTTCCGACCTCACGCCCTATGCGGGTTTTACGGTGAAGGTGTTGAGCAAAGGGCAGACCCTGCTGATCGACAGCTCGCATGTCGCCTCGGTCAATGGCATAGCGACGTTTGCGTTTTCCTCGGCCGACTCCGGCATCGTGACGCTGGTCCCGGGAAAAGTATCTGTAATGCGGAATAACAACGGATCTATAACAGGGAAAGATCAGGCAATAGTGCGGATCGCAGGAAAAAACGTTTATTTTACAATAAATCTTAGTAAGGATTCGGATGTGAATATTGCGTTGTTTAATTGCGCAGGCAGGAAAGTGATGGGTCTGCTTAACTCCCACCTGGCCGCAGGTCCACATTCGATAATCCGGAATAGTTTGCAGGCGGTTCCTGCGGGAAGCTATCTGGCGGTGGTCAAGGCGGGAACGGTAAAAAAGGCTTTCAGGGTTATTGCGGGGATGTGACGAAAAGGAATACGGGACAGTATTAAAAAGGAATTAAAATGTATGCATAGTACCACTGTTGTTTCAAAGGGCATTCTTCTTGCCGCAATCGTCCTCATTGCCGGTTCCATGGTCCAGGGTGCAGGTCAAAAATTCTTCGGTTGCTGCTATACCCCTCAAAGCAATCCGGTGTATGAGATAAAATTCAAAGAACTTTTCAACATGGTAGTACCCGAGAATGCCGGCAAATGGAGCAATGCGGAACCATCCAGGGGAGTGTTTTCCTGGGGCACGTTTGACAAAATGGCAACCATGGCCGCCAGCGGCAACATGATTCTAAAGGAACATACATTTGTATGGGGGTATGGGTCGGGACAGCCGTCGTGGCTGAGTGGCATCACAAATTCCGATACGGTAAAGGCCATTGTCCGCGATTGGATGAGTCAATTAATCACCCGCTATCCCCAGGTCCAATTAATAGACGTGGTGAATGAATTTCTCCATGCCCCTGCGAATTTCCGGGATTACCTGGGTGGGTCCGGGAGCACGGGATTCGATTGGATAATCTGGTGCTATCAAACGGCGCGGGACCTCTCCCCGAATGGAAAGCTCATCCTGAACGAATACCATTTGTTACGGAACGAGTATGGGGACATTACTACCGTGCTCAGGGTCGGTCGCCTGCTCAAGGACCGCGGCCTCATTGACGGCATCGGCGAACAGGGACATTTAATTGACACGCTGCCGGCCGCGTTGATCAAACAAAGCCTGGATTCCCTGTCTACTCTTGGCGTGCCGGTTTATATTACGGAATTAGACATGGGCTCACCGGATTTTTTAGTAAATGACAGTGCGCAATTAAAGACCTACCAGCGCGTTTTTCCCCTGTTGTGGGAGCATCCGAACGTGGCAGGAGTGACCTTGTGGGGATTTTTCCAAGGGAACATGTACCGCAGCGATGCTTACCTGGTGCGCACCGACGGGAGTGAACGGCCCGCGCTAACCTGGCTGCGTGGATATCTGGCCTTGCATACCGCTGCCATAGAGCGGAATTTTCAGGCGAACCTGTCTGCGGGAAACCGGCTTTGCGTCTATCCCAACCCCAGCCATGGACGCTTTACGGTTTCCTTCCCCTGGCAAAACATCACCGATGCGGGCGTCTACAGCTTTACCGGGAAAAGGTTGTTTTCCCAGTCCTCGGTTGGGGAAAACAGTATTGAACTGAATCTGGGCGGGCTTCCCGACGGACAATATATCCTTAAAACCGCAGCCGGCGGCAGGGTTGAGACGCGGACCGTCGGTCTCACCAGGTAAGAATTCTTTCGTTTGGCAATTAATTGATAATTTCTTTTTGCAATACGAGTATCAGAGAAAAAGGCATCCGGCAAGGGTGCCTTTTTTAATGGTTATCTGAAAGGTGAAGGTGGGGACCGGCTTGACGCATGGGTTGGCGGCGCGGAAAGATGGACAAAGGGGGAAGGAGAGGGTATTTTAGGAAGACGAGGGGTGGGGGCAGATAATATCTAGTTGGGCGAAATAAACCGGGCAAGAATTATTGATAGGCAGTTGCGGAAGAAAAGAAAAAAATATGGCGCACCGATAATCGCCCCGTATCCATGAGGCGATAAAACTTTTCATAATGAACCAATAGCGAAGGATCAAATTATGGATGGTAACAAACCAGAAAAGATTGTAATCGGATTCTGGATTAGGTTGTTAACGGACATCGTAGATGCAATCATTCTTGGTATTTTCGGCGCACTCATCTCAATTCCGCTAAAGCCATTATTTAATCAAATGGGAGAAAACGGATTGTGGGTTGGTCTATGTGTTTCCTTTCTATACGTCGGTATCCTGCAAAGTAAAATCGGAAAAGGGCAAAGCATTGCAAAACGATTATTCAAGATTGAGGTTATAAGGTTGGATGGCGGGTATTTATCTCTTGTAAAATCATTCATGCGCTATATTATTATTGCCTTGATTTTCTATAATTCATGGATTTGGCTGGCTCTGACCTCAATATTACCGATTCTTAATAACGATGCTATTCGGATGGTTTTCTTTTTAATGGTAGCATGTTTATTTATTGGAACTGTTTTTCTTGTTGCTTTCCATCCGCAAAAACGTGGACTGCATGACTACATTGCGGGTAGTATTGTAGTACCGAAAGGAGCATATGATAATGCTAAAATTCTGGCTTTAAATTCAAAAGAAAAGGAAAGAAATGCTATCCTCATTTGGATAGGTCTCAGTATAGCAATTATTATTGCGTCATTTTTTCTCAGAAAAGTCAACTCAATGGATACTATTCAAGAACTTGTTGCACTTCAAAAAGGAATTGATCAGAAAACCAATTTTACAAATATCAGCATAAACTTGAATACCAAAAACAATTCAACAGGAACCACTAAGACCTTAAACATTCAGGCATTTCTAGCAAAGAAAACTTTCGATATTGATAGTGTAAAGAAGAGTGAAAGATTGAAATTGGTTGAAGTGGTTAAGTCTTCCTATCCTCATTTGAATGAATGCGATGCAATCAATGTGTTAATAAGGACTGGCTTTAATATTGGCATTTACTCTTTCTATTATCGTGAAAATACTGTCTATGACAAAGAGGGGCAAGAAATCAAGAAAGGCAAATAAGCCTTCGCCCGTCGTGGGCTTCGGCTTAAATCAGGTGCGCCATAGAAGAAAAAGACAGAAGACCGCCGCCGCAGAAAAGACAACTATGGTAGCATGCAAATTTAAAACACCCAACAGCGTCATGACAAAAGCGACATGTCGGTCACTGTCGCATGCAGCAACACTACACTTCTCCCATAAAGAGCAGAAAATAGTTATGCGTAATAAACTTTTTAAGTCAGTCCTTTTTCTCTTCGTTTCCGCCGCATGCCTTCTGTCCCAGCCCTATTATTACGGCGTCAATCTTTCCTCCGCTGAGTTCGGCTCTACCGTGCCGGGGACCTACGGTACGACCTACATCTATCCCTCCGTTTCCTCGCTTGACTACTATAATAACAAGGGACTGCGTCTTATACGGCTGCCTTTTTTGTGGGAGCGGCTGCAGCAATCGCTCAATGCCCCGCTGGACTCGGCCGAGCTTTCGCGCATGGACGCGTTCGTTGCGGGCATATCTGCACGTAACATGCTGGTGTTGCTTGACGCGCACAATTACGGACGCCGCGCGGTCGGGGGCACGAGCTATATAATAGGTTCAACACAGGTACCCGTGTCCGCGTTACTGCCTACGCCTGTTGGATACCAACAATGATCAGGTGTGTTCAATCAGAGCGCACTATTATGCTGGTGTATTCTTTAAAAAAAGTTCGCGGGTGCCCTTATAAAATTTTCACTCCATATTTTCTCCCTCGCCCCTCGGGAGAGGGCGGGGTGAGGGTTTCTTCTGAATCTTGCAGCAGATGCTACCCCGGGGCCACCCTGGAGTGGAATGCGCCCGCCCAACAGGATGGGCGGAAAGGGCAAACGGCACAATAAATGGTGCGAAGCACCACTACTATACCCTTAAAAACGCAAGTGACAGAGCGCTGCCGAGGACATGGCGTCCGAGGCCGGGGGAGAGCCTTCTCCCCCGAAATGTGATTTAAAAAGTACTAAAAAATCTATCATAATTATAATATTTTTTATATTTTCCCTTAAAACTTAAATATATTATACTTATACATTATTATAACTCTGTATAAACCCTTTATTTCCATCTGAAACCTCACTTTAAACAGAATCAGGTGACTGAAATAAAGCGAAAAATGGAGAAAAAAAAGACAAAATCTGACATTAATCGGTTAACCAAAACAATCAAAGGGGGAGACATGGTTACCAGAAAAGTTGCCGCGATATTCTGCATTCTCTGTTGTACCACGAGCATGCTGATGGCGCAGCTCGTTGAAAAGTCCAGTGCGTCGTTCACCTTTCCGCTCACCGTCAGCACTGCGATGCAGGGAAAGTCCCAGGACCCTAAAGCCGTTTCGTTCTTCCGCGTGGGATCCAGGAGCATGCAAAAGGGGAAAATAGCGCTTGAATGGACCGTGAACAATTCTGCGGTTTCGGGTACGGTCTGCATTTACGCCATTTCCGGCGCACTTGTCAAAAAGGTCGCCCTTACGGCGAGCCACGGGACAATGCAGTGCGATCTGCAGAAGGCCGCGCCGGGGATCTACTTTGCCTCCATTTCTTTCGGCACCTACCGCCAGAACCTTAAACTTGCGTTATACAAATAGGGGGAAACCATGCTGAAAAAAACAGCAATAGTTTTGCTGGCATGCGCGGGCCTCCTGTTTGCCCAGCCAGCCTCAACGATAGACACCGTTCTTGTAACGCCGGTGTTTCTCAAACTTGTTAATAATACCGGCAACGTTTACAAATACGTCGGCAAGGTCTCCTACGAACTCGTGGGCTGGAGCAACGACCGGTTCAACACCACGCTCACCATCACCAAGGACGGCACCGGCGAAGTGGTGCCGCTCATCTCGGCAAAGGGCGACGGTTACGGCAGTTTCAACTTTGGCGGGATACGGGGCATTTTCTTCACCTGTCAATTCAACGGCGCCCCCTCCGGCACCTACAAGGCAAAGGTGAGCGTCACCGCTTCCCAGAGCGACTCGGCCAAGTTTGTTGAAAACCTGGTCAACACCCTTTCCAATGGCGACAAGCAGACCATCATCAACGGCGGAAGCGCCGGCAATGTGCCTGCGATGGCCTGGCAGGACGGACCCTACGGCGACCGCGGCGGGTATGCGTATCCCACCGGCGAAGGCATGGCTGCCACATGGGACACGGCAATCGCGGAACAGGGCGGATATTACAAGGGTCAGGATTTCCGCGGGCTGACCCACAACGTCATGCTCGGGCCCACCATGAACCTGGTGCGCGACGGTCGCGGCGGCCGTACGTTCGAAAGCTACGGCGAGGACCCGTTTATCAATGGAAAAATGGGCGCCGCTGACTGCCGCGGTTGCACAAAGTCGGGGCTGATGGTCACGGTGAAACATTACTGCTGCAACAACGAAGAAAGGGCGCGCGGTAGTTATCCCTCGACAGCTTCCGAGCGTTCTTTGCGCGAGCTGTACACCTACCATTTCGGTATCGCCGCGTCGCAGGCGCCTGCCACGGGTTTCATGACCGCTTACAACAACGTAAACGGCATACATTGTCCGGAAAACAAGCACATTGTCACCGACATTCTCAAGAACGCCTGGGGCGCGAAAGGCTTTGTTCTCACCGACTGGGACAACGGCGGCAATCATACCAATGACGCGCTTGCCGGTACCGATCTTCCGACCCCGGGCGGGTGGGGCGGCGGCCTGGCGGCAATGGTGCCGGGAACAATCTCCCAGGGCTTCTTCGACGATAAGGCGCGTCGCTGCATCTGGGCGCGTTACATGACGCATTGTTTTGAACCGGGCTATACCATCACATCAACATTGCATGACTCCATCAACAACACGACGCATTACAATTACATGCGCCAGGCAACGCGCGAGTCAATGGTGCTGATGAAGAACGAAGGCAACCTCCTGCCGATTGACAGAACATCAGGTCCCGTGACGATCGCCGTTGTGGGAACGTATGCGAACGACATGCAATGGAACATTGCCGCAAGCAGTCTGGTGAACCCGATACACCATACGTCCGCCGCGCAGGCGATAAAAAAGATCGGCGGCGCAAACGTGACCATTACCACCGATTATGCGAACGCCGATTATGCCATGGTCTGCATTGGGCCGGTGGACAAGGGTGAGGGAAACGACAGGGTCGAGGTCAGTTTAGGGGATTCAACGAACAATCTGGTCAAACAGGTGAGGGCTGCAAATCCGAAAACCATCGTGTTTTATTGCGGAGGCAGCTGCGCGGATTCGGGCGAATGGAACAAGGCGCCGGCGATCATCGCGGAGTTTTTTGCCGGTGAAGATCATACCCTTGCCATGGCCGAAGTCCTGTTCGGCGATTACAACCCTGCCGGTAGGCTTCCGTTTACCTTCCCCGCAGACTCGACCCAGCTTCCGGTGTTTGGCAGCGGACTTCCATGGAATACCTCGGGCGCAACCAAGGATTTTTACGAGGACGCCTGGGAAGGCAGGGGATACCCCTATTACGACTATCATAAATTGACGCCGCTGTTCTACTTCGGCCATGGCCTAAGTTATACGACGTTCGCGTACAGCAATCTCTCAATAACTCCGGCCAGCGGGTTTCCGGGCGACACGTTCCACGTGTCGGTTGACGTGAAGAATACCGGAACGCGCGACGGCGATGAAGTTGTCCAGCTGTACCTGCACGACGAGCAGAGCGCCCAGCTGAGGCGGTACAAGGACCTGCGCGGCTTTGCAAGGGTTCCGATTACCGCGGGTACGACAAAGACCGTGAACTTCAACATCATGGAGCGCGACATGGAATACTACGACACCACGGCGAGCGCGTGGGTGGTCGAGCCGGGCCCCATAGACGTGTTCGTGGGCGCGTCATCGCATGATATACGGCAGACAGGGACGATAACGTTGTATTGATGGAATAGAAATCACCGCAGAGCCGCAAAGTTCTCGGCGTCTTTGCGGTGAAGTTTCCTTTCAAGTGTTGATGATTGTATAAAAGGGGGAAATATGCATTACCGATTTCTGGCTTTAGTATTAGCAACCGCTTCAATTGTTTTTGCTCAGCCGAACACGGCCATCGACACCGTTCAGGTGACGCCCGTGTTCCTCAAGCTCACGGACAACTCCGGCGGCGTCTACAAGTACAGGGGCAAGGTGAGCTACCGTATCATCGGCTGGTCATACGACCGGTTCAATGTGTCGATGTCTATTATCAAAGACGGCACCGGAGAAGTGGTGCCAACAACCATGGTAAAAGGCGACGTCGGGGCGCTCACCTGGCAAGGCGAAAAAGGCATCCATTTCGCCTGCCAGTTCAACGGACAGCCCACCGGCACCTACAAGGCAAAGATCTCGATTGTCCCGTCACGGAGCGACACGGCTACGTTCATCGAAAACAAGATTGCATCGATGTCCAACGGCGACAAGCAGACCATCATCAACGGCGGGAGCGCGGCAGGCGTTGTCGGCCTGAACTGGCGCGACGGCCCCTACGGTCTCGGCGGCACCTGGTCCTTCCCAACGGGCTGCGCCATGGCCTCCACCTGGGACACGGCCATCATCGAAGAGGGTGGCTATTTCATGGGAATGAGTTTTAGGGGCCACGATTACAATGTCCAGCTTGGACCTTCCTGCAATCTTTGTCGCGACAGCCGCGCCGGACGAACCACCGAATCATACGGTGAAGATCCCTTTGTAAACGGCAAGGACGCTGCCGCGGCCGTTACGGGTGTCGAACGCGGCGGCACCATTCCGACGCTCAAGCATTACTGCTGCAACAATGTGGAACGCGCGCGGGGATTCTACCCAGTGGTGGTGTCGGAGCGCGGCCTGCGTGAGCTTTACACATACCACTTCGGCATGGCCGCACACGACGGCGGCTGCGCAGGCATCATGGTCGCGTACAACAGGGTGAACTGGATCCATAATGCGCAAAACAAGCACACCATGACCGATATTCTCAAGAACTTCTGGGGCCTGAAGGGATTCATCCTTACGGACTGGGACAATGGCGGCGGCAATACCGCCGCCCAGATACAGGCCGGGCTAGACCTGCCCACCCCGGGAACATGGGGCGGGGCTCTGGCGGCCGCGGTGCCCGGCCAGATTTCGCAGGGCTTTTTCGACGACAAAGCGCGGCGCTCGCTTTGGGCGCGGTACAAAACGGGTTGTTTTGATCCGGGATACACGAGGACGAAGTACACGGATTCCATCAACAGTCCGAACATGATTAACTACGGCCGCCGCGTTTCGCGTGAGACCATGATACTTCTTAAGAACGACGGCAATGTCCTGCCTCTTGACAAAAGCAACCCTGTGACCATCGCGGTAGTGGGCCCCTGGGCCACGCAGATCAGGTGCGGTCCGGTCGGCAGCGCCCAGAACTGTCCCAGCAAGCACTACACCCCGCCCTATCAGGCGGTAAAACAGATCGGCGGCGCCAACGTCACGGTCCTCACCAACAATTACACCACGGCCGATTATGTGCTCGTGTGCATCGGCCCTAACGACGAGGGCGAGGGCTTTGACCGCGACGAGGTGTCCCTTCCCGACTCGCAGGATAAGCTTGTCGGAACTGTGCTCGCAGCAAAACCGGGCCATACCATTGTGTGGTACACCGGCGGCAGTACCGCGGACTCGGGAAACTGGAACCGGGCGCCGGCGATCCTCATGTCGATGTATCCGGGCGAAGACCATGCCTTGGCCATGGCCGAGGTCCTGTTTGGCGACTACAATCCGGGCGGGAAGATCCCGTTGACGTTCCCGGCGGACTCGATCCAGCTCCCGAGGTTCGGTGTGAACACTCCGTGGGGAGATACCGGCGATCCCTACGAGCCCGTATATGAGGGCAGGGGATATCCATACTACGACTACCACAAACTGAAGCCGCTGTTCTGCTTCGGTTATGGCATCAGCTACACGACATTCGCGTACAGCGGTCTTTCCATCTCACCGGCCGGAGGGTATCCCGGCGACACGTTCATGGTGTCGGTCGACGTGAAAAACACCGGGACCCGAGCCGGCGATGAAGTTGTCCAGTTGTATCTGCACGATGAACAGAGCAACATGCCGCGGCGGTATAAGGACTTGCGCGGCTTCCGCCGCGTGCCGCTTGCCGCAGGCGAAACAAAGACCGTAACGTTCAACCTTGTGGAACGGGACCTGGAATACTACGACGATGTTCAATCGGCCTGGGTGGTGGAGCCAGGGCCCATAGACGTGCTCGTGGGTTCATCGTCGCTGGACCTCAGGCAGCAGGGGACGATTACGATATATTAAAAAGAAACAATCGAGTTGAATGTTAAACGTTGAAAGTTGAAAGCAGGAAGCGAGATTCCCTTTCAACTTTCGGCTTTTTACCGGATTGTTTTGTACTGCTCAAAACGGCTTTTGAGAAAAGCTTGCTGCATTTTCTTGAAGATAGACCACGGTCTTTAGCCGGGAGTCTTTACTCTGGTTGTTTTTATTGCTAAGAGAGTGTGCAATAACGATTTTTTTATATTGTCAAACAACCGAACGAAAAACAATTCCATTGATATACCATTCTTTTCTTTAAACGGGGGGCGATTCATGAATCCAACAAAATTATTGTTAACGGCGGTTTTTCAACTGGGCCTGGTTTCATTTGCGCTGGGCCAAACTGTCAATATCACCGGCACAATTACGGACGAAAACAGTAAAAAAGTATCGGGCGCCACGGTGAGATTGAAGACCCGGGCGCTTACCACCGCCACCGACTCTGCCGGAAACTATGCGATCATCGTTGCCAGTGCCGCCGGAATACAAGAGTCGCCTGCGGGTGCCAAGCCGTTTTTCTCGGGTAATTTTCTCACGTTTACCGTCGCCAGGAACAATGATCATGTAACCGTAGAAACGTTTGATTGCAGGGGGAGATGCGTCTGGGCCGTCCGCAACAGTACAATGGCCGCCGGAATGTATAAGACTATCCCCTTTCCCGTCGGTTTTTCGTCGCAGATATATTTCTGCCGGGTGACGATAGGAAACGCCGTATCACGCCTGATGAAAAGTCCGCTTATTGCCGCTTCCGGCAGAACGGGTTCCGGCGTGCAAAAGGCCTCTTTTGCCAAAAAAGCCGCCTCCCTCGATACGTTAATCATTTCCCGTTCTGGATATACAACCAAAAAGAAAGGTGTCGATTCGTATACGGGCACCTATTCCGATACGCTGAAGGTGTCGTTGACGCTGGCCCTTGACTGGGATTACTACCAGGGAATCCAAGATCCGATGGTTATCACCGCCAAAGATCCCTACGCCACCGGGGCAACGATGGACGCTATTATTACATCGTTCGCCTATCCGGCCCCGGACACCGTGAAGCTCGACAAAGTTGCCGGCAACCCCGGAGCGTACTCGGCCAGTATTTATTTCACGGCGAAGTCTACATCAACGGCAAAGGACTCGGTCCGCGTCAAAGACAGTGATTCGATCACCGTTTCCTATCACGGCGCGGCCCCGTTGACAACCGTTGCATCGGCCAAGGCCATATGGATGGCCGTCGCGCCGAGCATACGACCCAACGTATCGATTTACCTTGGGGTGAAACTCCCCATCAACATCGTGGCAGAAGACCGCAACATTACCGATACCGCGATCACCATTCACCTTGCTTCCCAGAAGGACACGGTGGGATTTAACGTCGTTTTGCCCGCCCTTGCCGGATCGTTCGGCACGTTTGTGGGCGCGGTCTACCCTTCGTTGACAAGTTCAACTCCGGGCAAAGTTATCGCGGTGCGTCCGCCCGTTGATACCTTGAAGACCATTTATCAGAGCCAGGCGCTCAATACGCCGATAATAAGTTCCGCGCAGCAGGGCACCGCGCTGCTGTGGCAGTGTAATCATGTGTCCATAATGCCCGATTCGCTCGGCACCGGGTACCACGGCACCACGGTTAAAATGAAGCTTTCCCTGGAAAACGACCACGTCGTGGCCAGCTCGCTGAACGTCATGGTGAAGAGCAATAAAGACCTCACGGGAATTTCCGTGCCTCTGGCCGTGAGCGCGGACACCGTCTATATGTTTTACGGAAGCGTCGGGTTCACGCTGGGAGCGTCCAATGCGGGCACCAGCACCATCTCGGTCGCGGGCAGCGACACAGTCACGATATCGTACTTTGACCCGGTCTTTGCCCCGGCGGAAACCGATAGCGTGAAGGCGACCTGGAACCCGTAAACGGCGGATTGGTGTGCTTGCCGGCAAGTTTATTGTCCGGTCTGAAAAAGATTTTATTTCCGCCCTGTTGATGATACTATCAGTCGTCAACAGGGCGTTTTTATTGCAACGGGCATTTTATAAGGTTTGCTGTTGCAGTTCCGGGCCGTTAAAAAAGAGCCGGCAGCCGTTTCCGGCAGAAAACGCTTTTTTACCTCCACTGTTGATTTGAAGGGCAGTAAAGTATAGATTGTATGCAGTAAGGACAAAACAGAAAGGCAAATCAATGAAAACGAACATTTCAAATAGTTGTCTTCTTATTATATCCTTAATCGGATTCTCCTACAGTCTTCAGAAAATTGATGCACAGCAATTTAATAACCGCTTTGTTGGTTTGTGGCTGATAGATCAACCTTACCATGCGTTATATGAGGCCAACCTCTACAGGTTTAATGCAAACGGGTCCATTGATCTGCTCAATCAGCGCCCAGCCGGATACCATACGGGAACGATATGTTTCAAATCCTTGGATACATCGTGCACTTTTGGAGACCAATGGCATAGTCAGGGTCCGGACACCCTCTATATCCGCTTGAATTGCTCCGACTCTTTGGTTCGCGACGCAATATTAGTATTCCCAGATTCCATTCATACAAACTGTCAAAATCCCTATATTTGGTGTGGAGAGCCATCCTCTGTTTCCGTTCAGCAAGACACAAGCTGGCATCATTGCGATTTTCAATGGAGGTGGATCAGATGCGTTCAAATCGAGTCTAATTGCTTGCTTCCGTTTGCATCAAGGATTGAGCGCCCTGTTTTTCGGCAAAATAACAGCTTTACAACAAACAGAATTGTAAAAACAACATTGTATAGAATTAACGGAAAAGAAGTTGAAAGTGCAATTGACAAGAACAGAAATGGTATTATTATTGAAAAAACAGACTATGCAGGCGGGCGCCAGGAGATTCATGTCAGGTACTGCAAATAAGGGGATTACTTTATTTTTGTTTGCCGATCGCCGGCAACGCGGGCTTCTTTTATTCCGAATTTGACAAAACGCACATCCTCGTATCGGGCCGGACGCCGACGGCGCCGTGGACCACGGCCGTCAAATGCGATTAACGGAAATATCGGTCGAAGGTCATTGTCAACACGTTCAACCCGGGGAGGAAAATTCCGGTTTACTTTATAAACGTCCCGTTCTCATATTCCTCAAACGCAATTTGCAGCTCCTCATCGGTGTTCATCACGATAGGCCCGTACCAGGCCACGGGCTCGTTGAGCGGCTTGCCCGAAACAAGAAGGAACCGCACCGCGCTTTTCCCGGTTGACACCTCGACCTGCCCGCCATTGTCAAAAAGGATAATTGATCCGTTACCGGCAGGTGTTTTCCGTTTCCCGTCAAAAAAAGCTTCCCCGTCAAAAACATAGGCGAATACGGTATGCCCGCCCTTGGTAGCGTGGATGAACTCAGTATCTGGTGGAACAGAAACGTCCAGATATTCAGGATCCGTGACGATGTCTTTTACCGGGCCGGATGTCTTGTCGACCGTGCCGCAGATGATCCTGACCACAACGCCGTTTTTACGTTTCACTTCAGGTATCTGCCTGCTTTCGATGCCGCGGTACCGCGGCGCCATCATCTTGTGCGACGCGGGCAGGTTTGCCCAGAGCTGGAACCCGTACATGGCGCCGTTTTTGTCGCCCTTGGGCATTTCCTGGTGAATGATGCCGCTGCCCGCGGTCATCCATTGCACGTCGCCCGACGAAATGACGCCCTTGTTCCCCATACTGTCGCCGTGCTCGACGTCGCCCTTCAATACATAGGTGATTGTCTCGATGCCGCGGTGCGGGTGCCAGGGAAATCCTTTGACATAATGCGAGGGAACATCGGAGCGGAAATCGTCGAGGAGCAGAAACGGATCGTACGAAGGCACGGCGCTGTTGCCGAACGCGCGGTTGAGATGGACGCCCGCGCCTTCGAGCGTGGGGGCGCTTTTATGTACGGAACGGACAGTTCTGGACCCTGCCATACAACCTCCTATTTTTTCGGCCGCTGTTCCCGTACGATCTTGCCGATTTTATTAATAAATGTTTTTACCGGCTGCGAACCGGTCTCATCGATAAATTCGGTGGGGGTGATTGTCCTTTTTATGATTGTGTATTGCCGTTCCACCATCCAGCCGGTGACGTTGTCCGCGACCGTGATCGATTTCGACAGGAAAAACAGGCAGGTGACGTTCCGCGCGGTGTCGATGCCTCCCGGCGCGCCGGGAAAGTCCATGAAGTCGAAGGTCTTCAGCGCGGGGTCTCCCTTGACAACCGTGTCTATTTTTATGGTGAATACCCAGAAATAATAATTGATGAAGTCCCTGGTGATGAATTTGTCGGTTTTGCGGGCCGCGGAGATTTTCCCCAAAAGAATGATGGGGGATGCTCCTACGACGTCGGCGAGCATTTCAACAGGATGGCCGCATTCGGCGGGACGGGAAAACATGAAAACTGAAAAAATGACAAAACTCAAAATGCGTGCATTTTTCATGGTTGATGCTCCCGGTAAGAATTCGATAATATAAGGATGTCTATCAAAGAAAATACTACGGTCGCGCCGGTATCAGCCATAGTTTTTCCCGCCGGTGCATTTTAGGCCAGGGCAATTCCTGCGGGAAACCTGATGTTTCTTGTTAAAATACTGATTTGTGGAAAGTGTTTTCTGCATGAAAACCTATTCCGGCAATTCTACTTGAATTGCGGGAGAAATATTTATATATTATATACGGAGGGTTAAAAGATAGATTATTCATGGAATGAAACAGCTTCCTTTAACCTTTCCGGCATCTCTTCGAAAGGAGCCTTTACCATGCGCAATTTTTCCGCACTCCTGCTGACTGCCGCACTCTTTTGTTCTGCTTATTCCAGCACCGTTACCATGCCGAGCCGTACGGGTGTCGGGTTTGCGGCCAACGGCACGTTTCACGACTCGGCGGCATCCATTTCATGTCCGGCACTGCCTGTAACCACGGACTTCTTCTGGTTCTATTACGACGCCTGTACCTGCATGTGTCCATATCCCGCGATTGCGCTCGCCTCGAAAAGGGCTTTTTACGTTTCGAAAAAAGCAATGGATTACAGCGGGTATATGGGCAATCCGGCGAAACTGGCGGACACGACCCTGTTTACAAAATGCTCCACGGCAACAACAAGCTATCCAATCAGTACCGACTGTCCCATTTCTTCGGCCGTTTTGGTCGAAAAATTAGGTAACTATGGCCTTGTGTCCGGCGGCGTTGATTCCCTTCCCACGCGGCTCCTTGTCTTCCGGACCATGAACCAGAACACTGTTCCCGTAAGAATCGACAGGGTCGTTTCTCATGTTTTTACCTGTACGGCAATGGGCGGGATTGCTTATGCCCCCATTTACGACAGCATGCAAATCACTTACGGCTATGAGCTGACAGGAATTCATGAAGGGCATTTTACAGGTTCCATGAATGGCGCCCCGGCCCCGGGAAGTTCTCTGCGCATTGCCGAAAGCCAGGGAGCATGTTTTATTTCGGGCCTTGACGCAGGGGAGAACCGGCTGGAAATTTTCAACGTGAGGGGACAGACCGTCTTTTCCAAAAGCGTAAATTCTTCATCCTTCGCGATAGGAAAAAATGTTCTTGAGCCGGGACTTTATATTTTATGCGTACATTCCCATATTGGCAATGACCGTCTTGTTTTTCCGGTTCATTGACCTGTTCCGCGGGGCCCCGGATATTGTGGAAGGGCCCATCTATCCCTTATTCCTCAAAGTGAAACGCTGATTATCGTTGCCTGATTCATGGCGTGTTTTTGTTGCTATTCATTATAATTCCGCCATCATTCCTTTATTCTTTACCATAAAATTAAATACAAGAGCGTAATTTAACCGTTGCCAAAACAGGCAACGATATTTTACATTTCCGGTTGCACAAAACTGGGAGCATGGGTATATTCAGTAATAGCAAAAACCCACGGAGTCTTGCGCGCAATGGTTTCCATATTCTCCTTTTTAAACTACAGGGAATTTCTCAAGGCGGCCTACGAGGAGCACAAGTCGCAGAACCCCGCTTTCTCGTACCGGTTTATCGCGCGGCGCGTGGGGATCAACGCGAGCACCTTTGTGCGCATCGTGCAGGGCAGGCGGAACCTGACCGAAAAAATGATCGCGCCGATATGCGGCGTTTTCAAGCTCGGCAAAAAAGAATCGGCGTATTTTGAGCTGCTTGTCAATCTCGACCAGGCCCGCAGCGCCAATGAGAAAAAGCTCTATTTCGAAAAAGCCATTTCATTTAACAAGTGCGATGCCATGCTGCTGCTGGCCGACCACTACGCGCTTTTCCAATTTTGGTATTACATTGCCATTCGCGAGCTGCTGGGCCATTACCGGTTTTGCGGTGATTACGACAAGCTTGCCGGCATGCTTGCCCCCTCAATTTCGCCCAAACAGGCCAAACGGGCGATTGCATTGCTCCTGCGGCTGGGCCTTATAAAAAAAGATTCCCATGGCTGTTTTCGCCCGACCGAAAAAATTGTCACGACCGGCGAGAACTGGCGTTCCTTTGCAATTGCAAATTTCCAGAAATCGACCATCGCCCTTGCCGGAGAGGCAATCGAAAGGTTTGTACCGGAAGACAGGGACATTTCAACCCTTACTGTCAATTTGTCTGCTAAGGGCATCGGCATGGTAAAGGAAAAGATACAGGCATTGCGAAAGGAGATACTCGAAGTCGAGAACATGGATGCCGAGCGCGACCGTGTTTATCAGGTGAATTTTCAGATATTTCCCATGAGCAAATCATCAAAGGGGCCCGGCCGATGAACCTTTTCGTGAAAAAACTCTGGCCCCTTGCCGCAATTGCCCTTCTGGCGTCCTGCGGGACCGAACCAATGCAGCAGGCAGGCACCGAAACCGGCAACGGCACATCGGGAATGGTCGTCGGCATAGACGGAAAACCGGCAATCGGCGCCCGGGTGACCATCGTACCCGTCAATTATAACGAGCTCCAGCCGCCCTCCGGAGATTTCATGATAGCCACCACCACTACCGATTCCTCCGGACGATATGCATTCAACACGCCTATTCCCGGATACTATAACCTCTTTGGGGAAAGCGGCGCCTATAAAGCGTATCTCGATTCCGTTTGTATCGCCGTCCGTCAAGGCGATACCGTCCGGACCGTTGCCCTGAAAAAAAGCGGGTCGGTTGCGGGTTCAGCATTTTATTCTTCCGGGAGAAGCATAGATTTCGCATTTGTCGCGCTCCAGGGGAGCCGCATTTACGCGGCCATAGACCCGAACGACGGCGCGTTTCATCTATCAAATCTTGCTCCCGGCAGATATTGCGCCAAGGTAATCACCCGGACAAACGGCTATTTTGATCTGCCGCTCACCGTCAGCGTCGAGGAAAACCGTTCAGATACCATGCCGACCCCGTTTCTGCTCATCAGCAATTCGGTGACGTCGCTGATGGCCGACACCGGCGGTTTGTGGATCGGCACGGCAAACGGCCTTGCAAACTTGCGCAATGGGAACTGGCGCACCTACGGGCTTTTTAACGGGTTGTCGAGCAGCAGGATCAATTGCATGGCCGTGGAGAAAAATAGCGCCACCTGGATCGGCACGTCACTGCGGCTTGCAAGAATCAAGAACGACACTCTGTCGGAAAACTTCGTGCCGCAGGGCATCTCATCAATGATGAACATCACCGCGCTTGCGGCCGATTCGACGGGAAATTTATGGTTCGGTACGCCGCAGGCGTTGTTCTTTTTCAACGGAACTGCCGTAATCCCTGTTTCCTCGTCCGATGGGCTTACCACCTTTGACGCAACCGGCGGGCAGAATCAACTCACGGCGATTTCGGCAATCATCTGCCTCAAAGGGACAGTGATGGCCGGAACCCAGCACGGCCTTTACTTGCGCGACAGTACTGCGCAATGGCGTGAAGCGCCGGCGCTCAAACAGTTTTCTGTTTCCGTATTCTCACAAGGCAGAGGCGACACGGTCTGGATCGGAACGAATGAAGGGTTGTTTTTATGCAGCAATGGCGCCTGTGTGCGATCAGGTCCGGCCGACAGTTCTCTGGTCGGCGCGGTCACGTGTCTCGCCCTTAACAGGGGGGACACACTGTGCGTGGGCACCGCAAATGGTCTTTATTATTGTGTCAATTCGCAATGGGTAAAGAAAGACCTGCCCGCAGCAGGTTCTTGCATCTCGGCGCTTGCCGTGGACGCAAACAACGTATTGTGGGTGGGCACAAACGACGGAATCGTGCGAATCGGAAATAATACAACGGACATCATCCGGTGATGGTAGTTGCGGGAAGTTCCCGACGATAGCCATTCATCAAAGAAAGGACGACACTATGAATAAAATTTTAAGCGCGGCCGCAATAGTCGCATGCATCGTTATCAATCTCCAGGCCGGCGTTGTTATTTCGAAATTCAAGGACCCTTCCATCGTCTGCGACTACCTTATCGTGGGATATGCCGATTTTACCGGGGCCGCTACCACGCTGGCGCAGCACCGGAATTCGTTTGCCTTTGATGACGTGCAAAACGCCAAATTCGTCTCGATGGAGGTTATCCTCGCTGAATTCCCCGGAACGGATAATAACCATCGGAACGTTGCATTATGGAAGGCGCTTAAATGGGCCAGGGAACACTGGCAGTCGCCGTTCAAATATCTCGTGCTTGTGGGTACCGATTGGTTTACAATTAACCCCGCCGATTCGCTTGTATACTCCAGCGGCTGGATGCCCACATGGAGCACGCCGGCAAAGGCCGACGATCCTCTTAATCCCAGGCCTTATAATCCCATAACCGACGATTACTATACGTGGCTATCCGACAGTGTTCCACCAGTAGTCGGTTCGATTTCGGGCGGTAATTCCGGCATCGCCATCGGCCGGATCCCTGCGGTTAACGAGGCAATGTGCAGCGTATATGTTGAAAAAGTAAAGCAATTTGACCTTGCCGGCCCAAGAGGGCCGTGGCGAAACAACGTGCTTGCCCTTGCTGATGATGTGATGCAAGGGAATATGCTCGATCAGCTTGGTACACAACATATGGAGTCCGCAGACCTTATTGCCGACAGCTTTATGAAGGACCGGCTCGTGAGCAAACGGTATAATATATCCTATCCAGTCGATGAGTTCCTGGAAAAACCCCTGGCAAAAGCGGCAATCATCAAGACCATCAACAGCGGGGTGATGTGGGCGTTCTTTTTCGGCCATGGAAACAATCAGGTGCTGACTGATGAACGCGTGCTGGTTACCGACGATTACGACAAGTTTACGAATGATTCCACACCCTTTGTTTTCACCGCCTTTACTGGGAGGAATGGCGCTTTTTTCGGAGGTACTTTCGATGCCAGCCAGTCCATGTGCATGCGGTACCTTTTTAAAGACCGCGGAGGTGCCATTGCCTACTTTGGATGCGCAACCGAGTCATACGCAAACGACAATGAGAAGCTGGCGGGAAATATATATGAATACCTCAGGAGCAACCCGGGCGATAACATCGGCAGTATCTTTGCAAACGCAAAGACCGCCTGCCGCGACGGCAACTCCCTTTCCTATTTCCTTCTTGGAGACCCAGCCTTGCGCGTCTCGCCGGGCAACACGCCGGTAACCGTCAAACAGTTTCCCGACAGTGCGCCCACCATGCTGAAAATCTCGGTCCCAACCGGACTTTCCGCGATGCATTATTCGGTCAGTTTTACATATCGGGATACAGTTAGTTACCCAGCCCCTGGAAGTATAAATGGGAGCTTCGGGTTCTCATTCGACAGCGTTCTAACTACTAATTCCGGCGTCTTTCAACAAACCGTGGACGTCCCGATTCCCGGTTCAGCCGCGCCGCAACAAAAAGCAATCGTATATGTCTGGAACGACTCCGCAGACGGCCGTACGCAGATCTCATTTACTGCAGGAGTGCCGAACGCCGTTTTATCGTCGCACCAGAACAAGGCCATTGCTCAAACGTCCTTGAGTATGCGTCAAGGTAATCTCGTCATATCAAACGTTAAATTCAATGCAGGTCAAGTCAGGATTTTCGACATTCTTGGACGGGTCGTGTATGCCGGTGATTTCCAGCCGCGTTCCGGTATCGTATCAATAAACCTTAACGGAAAAAACATTTCGCCGGGGCGCTATCTGATGCAAATGCGAAGCGGCGCGAATGAGATCACCATGCCGTTTATGCATATGTCCAGATAATTACAAGCGAAACTTTTTCCTGCATTATATTAAAAAAGCCCCCGCTGTAACAGGCGGGGGCTTTTTAATTCAGGGAAATTATCCCAACACTTTACGGAATTAAAATCTTTTTACATACGGCCATATTCCTGTCATTCGTCAATTGCGCGAAATAAAACCCTGCCTGGGCGTGCTGGCTGCCGGTTTTGTAGTCCCACTTGAATGACGTGCCCGAGCCGAGATCGGCAACGCAATGGCCCTTAAGGTCAATAATTTGCAACCTGACCCGTTTGGGGCAGGAAAAATAAACCGATCCGAAAGCCTTTGCCACGCGAAAAAGGTCCGCCGGGGACGAATGGACGCCTTGTCGAACGGCAACGGGCGGATCAAAAGATCCTGTCAGCACCACCGCACCCAAACCGCGCGTAAACGAAATGCTGTCGCCCACGGTAATGCTGGGCCAGGAAACATTGATGGAAAGGTTGACCATTAATTTTGTGAATGCCGGGTTCCATACCGCGCTGCCGATGGCCCCGAACCCATCGAGCCAGGAGTCGCCGTACGACAACGGAAAAATCGAATCGATGTTCAGGGCCGTAACGGTAAGATTACTGACCGCTTTGTCGAACGTGAGCAATACGTAATCGTCATTGTCAATGCCATTCTGTTCGACGTAATTGTCGCTCGCCACCGCGGAAATGAGGCGGGCGGGAGTAACCTGATGGGCCCTGAAGGACAGATTATCGAACCACGCGGTACCGCTGCTTCCGGCAACGGCGGAACATTCCAGATAGACTTGGGCCGACAGGGCGTGAGCGGAGGAAATGGTGGCCTGCAGGTTGGTCCAGACATGGGTCCCGGCAAGTTTGCCGACCGTGTCTATTTTAATGAGACCGGGACCGGCAGGAGTTTGATTGTTCGGAGGAGTGGCCGTGTTGAACCATAAAATCATTATTTGGGCGGTGCTGTTGAGCACGGCATCGGTCTGCAACCATCCGGAAACGTCGAATAAAGTGTCGGGGCCGAGCGTTACGGTCTGCCATACGGCGCGCGGGAACCCCTGGGGGGCCAGCACTATTTGCTCGCTCTGGGTCCCGCTTTGCGCGATGGTATTGACAATTGAGCGGCCGCCGCTGGTGTTCATCTGCCAGGCGGCGCCGCCGTTTTCAAAATCCCCGTCTGTCAAAAGGTTCTGGGCATTAAGGCTGAAAACCGCGAATAGAAGGCATGCCGAAACGCGGTAGAAAAGGTTTTTATTCATGGTTCCCCCTGGATAAAGTTTGACAAAAGAAAAGCCCCCGTTTCCGGATGATTTCCGGTTTGTTCATCCGTCGTCCGTTTGATTGTACCATGGTTGCCAAACAGACATCAAGAGTATAATAGGGCATTTTTCACGGAGGGGTAAATGTTTGCCTGGCTTGCCGGGATGAAAGAAATCCTGCTGAAAATATTCAATAAATATCAACATTGTTATTTTGGATGAGTTTATTTTTGAAGGGCCATATTCAATAATCTTTGGGCAAAGCTTATGACGCCGACCGCCAACGGAAAAAACCGCGTTTCCTTTTCCTCCCAAAATACCTCAAAGAAAAATGCCGCGCAGCAGGCTGACGAAGCCGTGTTTCAGTCATTCTGCATGTGCACGGAACAGGAAGCTGTCCAGAAAATAGGGACAACGCCGTCGGGGCTTGCCGCCCAGGACGCAAAAAACCGGCTGGTGGAATTCGGCCCAAATAAATTCGCCTCTGCGCGCGCACAGGGAATCTTCGGTGATCTTTTTGAGCGCCTTAAAGACCCTCTGGTAATCCAGCTGCTGGTTATTTGCGTCGTGTGTTTTTTCATGCACGACATTCGGTCGGTCGTTGTGGTGGGCGGCATGCTGATGCTGAGCGTGGCCCTGTCGTCGTTTCAGGAACGCCGGTCGGTCAAGGCGGCCGAAAACCTGAAGAAACTGGTGCAAAGCACCACCGTCGTGCTGCGCGACGGCCGCGAAACCGAAATCGACCTGGCCGACGTGGTCCCCGGCGACATCGTGGTGCTGGCGGCCGGTTCCATAATCCCCGCCGACCTGCGGATCATTTCGGCCAAAGACTTTTTTGTCAACCAATCGGCCATGACCGGCGAATCCATGCCGGTCGAAAAGTTTTCCCCGCCGCCGAAAACCTCGGCCAATGACCCTTTCGCGCTCCCCAATGCGGCCTTTCAGGGGAGCACGGTGGTGAGCGGGACGGCGCGCGGCATCGTGATCGTGAGCGGGGCAAAGACCTTTCTCGGGACCATGTCCCAGAACATCGCGCAGGTAAAGCTGACCACCAGCTTCGACAAGGGGATAAAATCGTTCGTCTGGCTCATGGTGCGGTTCATGCTTGTCATGGTGTCGCTTGTGTTCCTCATTGTCGGGCTCACGAAGCACAACTGGGTCGAGGCGCTTTTGTTCGGCCTGTCGGTGGCCGTCGGCCTTACGCCCGAAATGCTGCCGATGATCATCACGGTGTGCCTGTCGAAGGGCGCCATCGCCATGTCGAAGAAAAAGGTGATCGTGAAGCAGCTCAAGGCCATCCAGAACTTCGGCGCCATGAACATCCTCTGCACCGACAAGACAGGGACCTTGACGCAGGATAAAATCGTCCTCGAGCGCTACGTTGACGTTTCGAACAGGCCCAACGAAGACGTCCTGCGCTACGCCTATATGAACAGCTATTACCAGACCGGCCTGCGCAACCTCCTCGACAAGGCGATCCTCGCGCACCAGGACCTCGACGTCGAGCGGTCGTGCAGGAAGGTCGACGAGCTGCCCTTCGATTTCGAGCGCAAGCGGATGTCGGTGGTCATCGACTACGAAGACACCAACGTGCTTATCTGTAAAGGCGCGGTCGAAAGCATCAACGAGGTCGCCGACCGGTACCAGATCGACGACGAGGTCCATCCGCTGTTCGATGTGGTGCGCAACGACATCATGGAGGACTACCAGCGGCTGAGCTCCGACGGCTTTCGCGTGCTTGCCGTGGCCTACCGGGAGTTCCCCAAGGAAAAGGAGACCTTCGCCGTCGCCGATGAAAAAGGGCTTATCATCCTTGGGTACCTGGCCTTTTTCGACCCGCCCAAGGAAAGCGCGGCCAAGGCGCTTGTCGCGCTCCGCGGCGCGGGCGTGAAGGTGAAGGTGCTCACGGGCGACAACGAGCTCGTCACGAAAAGCGTGTGCGTCAACGTCGGGCTCGAACCAGGCGAAATCGTGGTGGGCAGCCAACTTGCCGGAATGGACGCCGAAACATTTGCGCGGACCGCACGTGAGGCCAACGTGTTCGCGCGGCTGTCCCCGCTGCAGAAGGAGGCCATCATAGACGCCCTCCGGAAGCAGGGCAATACCGTTGGTTTTCTGGGCGACGGCATCAACGACGCGCCGGCGCTCAAGGCGGCCGACGTCGGCATTTCGGTGGACACGGCGGTCGATGTGGCCAAGGAGTCGGCCGACATCATCCTGCTCGAGCGGAGCCTGCTCGTGCTGGAGGAAGGAATCATCGAAGGGCGGCGGGTGTTCGCCAATGTCGTCAAGTACATCAAAATGGGGGCCAGTTCCAATTTCGGCAACATGTTCAGCGTGCTCGGCGGCGCCTATTTTCTTCCCTTTTTGCCCATGGCCCCAATCCAGGTGCTGCTGAACAACTTGCTTTATGATATATCCCAGACCAGCATCCCCACCGACAATGTCGACGATTCCTATCTTACCAAGCCGCAGAACTGGGACATCGGCTTCATCCGGCGCTTCATGATGTTTATCGGCCCCATCAGCTCGCTGTTCGATTACGCGACGTTCTTTCTCATGCTCTTCTTCTTCAAATGCTGGAATTTCACCACGGCCGCCACGCCGCAGCTCAGGGCGTATTACGAACAGCTGTTCCACACCGGCTGGTTCGTCGAGTCGCTGTTTACGCAGACCATGATCGTGTACGTGCTGCGCACCAACGGCATTCCGTTTATCACCAGTAAACCGAGCCCGGGCGTCCTCCTCACCACGATCGGCGTGGTGCTCATCGCCGTCTTTCTCCCGTATTCACCGTTCGCGTCAGCGCTCGGGTTCGTGCCGCTGCCTGCTCTTTTCTGGCCCTGGCTCCTGCTGTTCGTGGCGCTGTACGCGGTGCTGGCGCAATTTGTCAAGTCGTGGTTCACCAAACGTTTTGGAGTATGACCTATGAAAAGCCTCCTTTCGGCCCTGGATGAAGGCCGCCTTGTCGAGCTGCCCGACGCGGACAAGATCAAGGCGCTTGAATACCTCGCCCTCCTCATCGAGGCCATTCCCGGCATGGCCATGCGGAACGACATCGTGCTGGAAGTCAAGCAGCGCGAGAGCACCGGCAACACCGGGATCGGCAAGGGCGTGGCCTGCCCGCATGCGCGTCGCGAGGGCGAGGGCGATCTTTTCTGCGCCATCGGGTGGTCGCCGCAGGGGATCGACTACGGGGCGATCGACGGCCAGAAGGTCCATATCGTCATCATGTACTATATTCCCGATTCGCAACGAAATTACTACCTCAAGGAACTGTCGGGCCTGGCCAGGGCCATCGAAACGACCGGCGGCATAACTACGATCGTCAACGCCAAGGACATCCAGACCGTGCGCAGCCAGCTGCTCGACTGGATAGGGTTAGCGATTGACGCGGCGGTGCCCGAGTCAAAGGCGCGGATGATAAAGCTCCAGGAAAAGCAGGCGGCCTCCGTTGCCGCCGGTGAGGCGCGGGGAAAAGCACCGATCGCCATCGTGCCGTTTTCGATCATTCTCGTGGACACGCAAAAGCCGATCGTGCTAACGCCCGATCCGGCGTTTTTGCGCGTTGTGGAATCGCAGCCCGGGCTTGTTGATCTTGTAAAGAAAAACGAGCCTTTCGAGGTGGCGGGATATCAGGTAATTGTCCGCACCTCATCGAGTTTTGCCCTGAACAGGTTTCTCCACGAATGTCTGGCGATAAAAGTTGGCGGGCAGAATTGACTGGCCTGACTTTTCCGGCTTCTGACTGCTTTTACCTTGCCATTTTCGCGATATATTCCTTATATTGATTTTATGATGGGGGATAGCAAGGCGATACATAATGGACCGTTTTTTTGTGTCTCAGATTTCAGGCAATTGCTTCTTTAAAATTTCCTTTCCTTTTCGATTTTTCCCTCGCAATCTGCAGATCGTATCGTTTGCGGTGATGTTCGTCGCCGCAGTCCACGTTGCGGCCGCTACCATAACCTGGGCAGGACATACCTGGAACGTTACCACGGGAGGCATGGCTGGCGGCAACACCGGCGCCGCAGGCAATATTATGGTGGACGCCGACGGTTACCTGCACCTTAAAATCACGCAATCGGGTAGTGCATGGACATGCGCGGAAATGTTTTCAGCCGACGCCATGGGGTTCGGGACCTACCGCTGGCAGGTGGACGGTCCGGTTGATAAAATGGACAAGAACGTCGTGCTCGGTCTGTTCCCCTACGGGCCGGAAAACGGCATCGGCGCGGACGGCACCAACGAAATCGACATCGAGTATGCCCGATGGGGAAATTCCGCATGGCCAAACGGGAATTACACGGTGTACCCGAATTCCGGAACAACGGTGGGCGAGATCACGTTCAATTTCACCCTGAGCGGCACCTACACAACGTCGTCATTCGTATGGACGGGCTCAAGCATCGCCTATTTGAGTCAGGAAGGCTTTAAGGCCGTTGGAGACAATACCGGCATTATCAAAACCTGGACCTATGCTCCGCCAAACCCGTCGGTAAATATTCCCCAGAGGGCCATGCCGGTCGGTATGAACCTGTGGCTCTGCAGCGGATGCGGCAACGTGCCAAGCAACGGCCAGCCGGTCGATATTATCATACGCAGCTTTCAGTTTGTTCCCCTTGGAACATCCGCCGGCGCGCTCGTGCCGCAGGCAAGTCCGGGCGCTCCGGCCGTTGTTTTGGTTGTCAACGGGACCGTTCTTGTGCGGCTTGCCCGGCCCGCGATTCACGATATGTCCATGCAGGTTCTTGATACCCGGGGCCGTGCCATGCGCATTGCGAACATTCCTCAAGGCGCAAACAGGGTTTCCTTGCAAAGCCTCGGCGCCGGTGTCCATATTATTACGGTACCAGAAAGTGGAATTGTAAAGCAGGCCATTGTGTGTCAATAAATATGAAATAAAGTTTTAAACAAACAAGCATAGAAAATATTTAACAGGGGAGAGGGTTATGAAGTTGACGAAAATCGCCGTATTTCTCGGGGTAATTTCCGCGGTATGTTCCCTGCACGCGCAGACTTGGGACACGCTTCACAAATCAGCGTATTCGGTGTGGGTGACGCCGGATTACAGCCTTGCCGCATGCAATACCTACAAGAATAATATCGAGTCGGTCGCAACCGAGCTCGACAAGGCGATCCCGCTCATCGTGCAGTATCTGGAAATAGCTCCGCCGGATGAGACAATTATAGCCGAGTCATTCTCTCACGTCACGATTTCGCTTTTTCACATCAAGACGATACCCGTTTGTTCAGAGCCTTTACTCCCTAATTTCCAATAGCAACGGCTTACCACGTTGTAAAGCTCCATGTTGGCGACCAATCAGTTTTTATTCCATTTGTGAGTGTCGCATTGATACGCCAATAGTAAGTGGTGGCACCCGAAAGCACTCCGCCGGAAGTGAAATTTGTACCTGGCACCGTAGTATTTATCAGTAGCCTACCAAAGTTTGAACTATCCGAAACCTCTAGCTGGTAAGAAGCCGCACCACCTGGATAGACATTCCAGGAAAATCTTGTCGTACTATTGCTTACATTAACCGCGCCGTCGACAGGTCCAACTTGCACAGGCCCTTCGAGTCCAAAAGTGGCAGATATGGTGTGATTTGAAGTGATATTTATGAAATCATGTGACGACACTGCCCCGACCGACTTTCCATCCACTAAAACATCCAATATTTCATAACCGGAAATCGGGGTAATCGAATAACTTTTTGAAGCGTTGTAAAGAACCGTTGTTACAGCGCCGGGTGATATAGTTCCCCCCGTCCCGTTGGTGGCTGTAATAGTAAACATTGCGGTTGTAAATGTTGCATTTATAGAATGGCTTGCAGATACATTGTCGAATGTATATAATGCAACCGCACCCGCCGACACGCCATCCACCAGCACATCCGCTATTTGGTATCCTGATGTTGGCGTAATGGAATACGTTTGACTAGTATTATAGTTAACCGTTGTGCTTCCACTAGGATATATTGCGCCGTTCGGTCCCGTAGTAGCAGAAATTGCATAGGTGTTGATTACAAAAATGGCAATTACATTCTTCACTTTATTCATAATGACTGGGGTGGTATCAACTGTTGTATCGCTCACGTCTCCGCTCCAATTCACAAAGTGATACCCTGTATTTGGTACCGCTTTTAGCCCGACGACGGTTCCGGAATCATACTCTGTGGCGTTCGGCGTTTTTGTTATTGTACCGTTCTCAGCCGTCACCGTAAGAGAAAATTGTCGTTTGGTTGCAAATTTCCATACGCTGGACCAGACGCTGGTGCCGGTGGTGACGCTCTTCGCATTCACCCGCCAGTAATAGGTCGTGCCATTTTTGCACCCCACAATGACCTTGGCGGTATCGGTTTGTATCGAGTCGGAGAGAAACATATTTACAAAACCGGAATCTGCCGCAACCTGCAGGTAATATTCTGATACACCAGTTACTTTGTTCCAAACCAGCGTTGTTGAAACCGGTTGGCCCCAGGCCCCGTTTGCCGGTGATACCAGCGAGGGCGGTGTATTGCTCGACTGCGAACTCACTGTTATATACGCTGTTTGCGTATCGGACAATGCCGGGCTCCCGTTGTCGGTAGCCGTGAATATCGCCGAATCTATGCCCACGAATGTTGCCGGAGACGACCACGAGAAGATGTTACCGCTGAGGGTTGCGCCCGCAGGGGATTTAATCATTGCATAGGTATGAGTCTGGCCGTTGTCGGTATCCGTTACGGATAGCGAGAGGGTGCAGGCCTGGGCGCTTACGATGTTTCGTACGCCGGAAACACTGAGTTGAGGCTTGTGGTTGGATGTCGTAACCGGCTTAATAGTGAGGACTGCCGGAGAACTCACAACAGAATCGTTCCACTGGTCCTTTACGACGCTGGTGTAAACGCCGACATCGGCGGCATGCACGGTATCTATTAGAAGCGAGTCCGTGGTTGCTCCTGAAACAGGAGAGCCGTCTTTTACCCATTGATATTGGAACGTCCCGGTATCCTGGATGGTCACGAAGAAAAGTGCAGAGCCGTTTGGGTCCACCAAAAGGCTCTTGGGCTGATTTGAAATTCTAATTGATTTCCCCAAAATCAAGATTCTTGCGGTCACGGTTTTTACTTCGGTCCCAATGTAAACGCTAACCGTTGCCGTCCGCGCTCCAACGGAACGAAACCCTATTGCAACCCATTGTGTGTCGGTCCACGCGGTTGCTTTTGCGTAGGTGAGAGTAGTATCTGTGTTGGCGCTTGTTCCAATGACCACCTTGGCCGATGTAATATAGGATGCAAGATAGCCGATCATTCCGATGCGTACGATATTTCCTACCGTGTCGGTAATAGTGTCTGCATCCCTGTGGCCGCTGGAGTTTTGCATGATCACGTTGATCGTGGCATCCCCGGGCTGGAAAGGACTGTCACCGGTTGTACAGGTAAGCATGAACAACACGATAATAAACAAGGTAAATAGAACGATGGAGATTTTTCTTTTCATACAACTTGTTCCCCCGAAGAAAGAGGCACATAAGAATGGCAGGTATTTGAGAAACAAAATAGTATTTTACACGATTGGATACCGTGACCATGGTCACGAAGTATCATTTTGCGTGTTACGAGAAAATGGCATCCGGCCGGAAGGCACTTTCCCGTACCTAGCACGCACCTGAATCCGTAATAGTCGTGCGTAGACTGGAATTCCGCCGCTGCTGATTCCGTTGAAATCGCCGCGATCATGAGTGTTGAGGAAAGGCTCCGCGTTGCCACATCACAGAAACTCAATGTTGCGGCCGCATGGACCAGCTTCCGCAACGGCAATTATGCGGCTGCGAAGCTGACCCTTGATAATCTGGGCGTGGCTGAAGTGCGGCAGAATTTATCCGTGATTGACAGAGGAATATCCGGCAGGGCGCCGGTCGGCGTTACCGTATATTCGCTTAAAGGACAGGTCCTTTATTCCACGTCGGCAAAGAAATTCGATTTGGCGGTCCTGAACAGTTTGTGCGGCGGCCAGACGGTTGTGGTCAACTATCGTTTTGAGGACGGAAGCACCATCAATACAAAGCGGTTTGTCAAGTAAGAAAAAAATTACTCCGCAAGGGGGAGAAACAGATGGGAAAAGTGTTTTGGACTGTGCTATGCTTTCTCGGCACGGTTTTATTTCTTGCCGCAAACGCCTCTGCGCAGGCGACCGTGTCCGGGCAGGTGAGGACCGTGACCGGGGTCCCCGTAAAAGGGGCAACGGTAAAACTGGTGACCCTGAACCTGACAAGGACCACCGACGATTCGGGGAAGTATGATTTTAATGCGCAGGACGGCATTCGGCCTTTTTCCGGAAAACAGGAAAGTCCGGAGTATTCCATTATCGCCCGAGGCGGGCAGATGGCATTAACCGTGGTTCACGGGGAAACGTTTTCGGTAGCGATGTTCGATTTGTCCGGCAAACTGGTCCGCACGTTTCTTGACAAACCATTAGAGCCGGGCCGTTATACCATCGATCTCGGCAACGCCGTCAAATCAAACATGATATACTTGTTGAAAATACGGACAGGTTCCGGCACGGTATGCCGTAAATTTGCTCCAGATATCGGGATGGGTTTTATTCTGTCTTTGATGTCGAATAATTCGATACTGACAAAAAGCGCGACTGTAACCGCCGCAGATTCCATAGTTGTGACGCATCCGGATTACTGGGGAGGGCTCGACGGTATTAATGCCAGAAAAATTTCCGCAACCGCCGGCACCCAGAATTTCCGCTTGTTTCCCAGCGACACTTCCGCCACAGGCTGGTATGCATCAAGCATGAATTTTATTTTCACGCCGGATACCGTCGGAGTGAGCTATTATAAAACCAAGGTTCCCGATTATGCGTTTGAGGAACGGGAAACCCAGAGGGAGATTCAGCAATGTTTGTGGCGGCTTCCCGCGGATGTCCCGTCCGGTAAAAAATATACCACCTATAATTGCAATGTAAACGCCACGGTCACCACGGGCGTTGCGGCCACCGGAGGCAATACGCTCAGCCTGAATCCGGGCTACTGCAATAATAAATCCTGGTGGGAAATCCTCGGCGTGCAGCACCACGAAATGGTGCATTCGTATCAGCAGTTTTACAATACCACCGGAGCGGCGGGTTTTGGAGAGGCAATACCGGACGCGATCCGCGCGCTGTGCGGGTTTTTCTACTGGCCCACGGGCAGTAAGTGCTCGGGCGGGTTCGCGGGAACGTATCAGACAGGCGGGAAATACTGGTATTTTATTGAATTGAAGCATCCGGGGTTCATCTACCGGGTCATGAATTCGGCGAACACCGGCGATATTTCGGCGCGGGTGCTTGCAGCCACCGGTGACTCCCTCTCGTCAATGTGCACGGAATGTGAGACGAACGGGATGCCGTATACGCTGGGAAGAGGGAGCTATTAAAGGATAATTTAATCTTGACGGGGGAAGTCTCCCCCTGGGGTGCAGCTTCCGCCGCCTCCTTGACAAAAAAAAACAGGAAGGCGTCGGCGATCTGCACCCACACCCCCTTTTTGGCGCCGGGCTCTTGTGATTCGCGGACAGGTTTAGTGGCTGGCGATACGAAGGCGGCAGCGCGAGCTATTAATCTGCGGAGAAATACAAATATTATAGCAAGAATAATAGTGCTATATGAGAATTTTTACCGCGGTTGTACAACGCTCAGATTCATTTTTAAAACCGGCGTTTATGTCGCTTCCTATGGACGTCAGGGAGCTATAATAAAAAAGCTGATGATACGAGATTGACAGACCGGCAGTTGCCCTGGTGTTATCCCGGCGGCCAGCCGAACTCCCGCCCCGCAATGATATGCGCATGCAGATGCGGAACGAGCTGGCCCGCATGTTCGCCTGAATTGATCACGAGCCGGTAGCCGTTTGCGGCCAGGTTCTGCTGCTTCACCATTTTTCCCACCGCTTCGAACAGTTTCTTCAGCACCTCCGTTTTCTGCTGCGGTACGTCCTGAATGGTCTCAAAATGCTCTTTGGGAATCGCGACAAGGTGCGTGGGGGCAACCGGGTTGATGTCTTTGAAGATGAGCGTATGCTCGTCTTCGTAGACTTTGGTTGAAGGGATCTGGCCTGCGATAATTTTGCAGAAGATGCAGTCGGGCATAGGTGTCTCCTTATCTTTAGGTTTCCTGTGATAACGGTTCTTCCTGTAACCTCACCCCCGACCCCTCTCCCACAAGGAGAGGGGAGTACGTGATTAAAATACTGTCTGTCAATCGATAAAACAAAGAACTGCGGAAAGTAACCTTTGCCCGCGCGTTAGGCGGACTGGAGTGGTGCGCCAGAGTGCATTGCCGCCTGACCCGGCCCGCAGGGCCATTCGGGCAGTGCGGCAACGAGGCCGAATGGCCGAGCCCGAAAGGAGGCCGACCCGAGCCTCGCGAGGGGAACGCCCAAATCTTTTGTATAGGTTTAAAACAGTATTAACTTCCCCCACCAGATTATTTTTATCTTTTTCTTCCGCCATATCCACCTTTTAAACCCTTCTTTATTATAGTATTTTCTATCACATGAAAAAACCTGAAGACGCGAATCCGATACAAATAATTGCGCAGAACAAAAAGGCGTTTCACGACTTTGAAGTCCTTGAAAAGGTCGAGGCGGGTGTGGCCCTTCTCGGCGCGGAGGTAAAATCGGTGCGGCAGGGCGGCCTGTCGCTTGCCGACACCTTCGCCACCTGCGACAACGGTGAAATGTTCGTACACCACATGCACATAAGCCCTTATCAGCAGAAGGGCTTTTCCGTTGCCGAACCATACAGGAAAAGAAAGCTCCTTCTCCATAAAAATCAGATACTAAAACTCTGCTCTGAAGTCGAAAGAAAACATCTTACGATAATACCGCTTAAGGTATATTTTGATAAACAATGGGTAAAAATGGAAATAGGACTGTGCCGCGGCATGAAAAAGTATGACAAGCGGGAGAAAATCGCCTCCGAAGAGACAAAGAGGCGCCTCGCGCAGATTATGAGGATCCGCGGAAAACGATGAACCGTTCCCAGCATAAAAATTACCGGATTGCAGCCCGGACTTTTGGGGCCGCGGGAGCGCTGATTGCCGCGATCTTCTGCTCCGCTGCGCTTGCGCAGCCCCGGGTGAAAAACGAAAGCACCGGCAAGGAGCGGCCGTGCGCATTTACGGTAATCGCCGGCATTGCGCAGGTCTCGGTGAGTGATGTGTGCGAGGCCGCGGGATTCACCTGGAAATGGGATTTTTCATCGCAGAAACTTGTGTGCGTGAAAAAAGGCGTGCGGCTCACGCTGGTGCAAGGCATGCCGTTTTACCTTGTCAACGATACCCTTCGGCAGATTGCCTGCGGGCCTGCGCGGGAGGGCGGGATGCTCTGCCTGCCCCCGTTTCTGTGCGCCGAGGTGCTGGCGACGGCCATGAGGGATTCAATCGCGTGGCATGAGGAAGACTCGGCGTTCGTTATCGCCCCGCGCGTCGCGGCGGCGGAGGCAAGACCGGCCGCGCCCGACACCGCGCGGCGCCCGCCCGCGGCGGACACTTTATCAAAAGTAAAGCAGCCCCAGCAGGAGATTGTCAAGACCGTCGTTATTGACCCGGGCCACGGGGGCATGGATCCTGGCGCCATCGGCCCCGACGGGGTGGAAGAGAAAAAGATCGTGCTCGATATCGCGCTTGCGCTGCGCGACATAATAAAGAAGAAAACCAAGCTCACGGTGTATTGCACGCGCGAAACGGACAAATTCATTCCGCTGGTCGATCGCACGAAATTCGCGAATGAAAAAAAGGCCGACATCTTCGTCAGCATCCACGCCAACAGCATCGAGGGCGATAAAAGGAAGAAAGACAGTACGCGGGGATACAAGGTCTATTTCCTGTCGCAGGCCAAGAACGAGGAGGACAAGCTCGTTGCCATGCGCGAAAACGCCGTCATCAAGATGGAAGACAAGTCGCACAAGTACGACAACCTGCAGGACATTTTGATTGACATGGCGGGAAATGAATACCTTCGCGAGAGCCAGGATTTTTCCATCATGCTCACGGAAACGTTCACCTCGTCGCTCAAGGACATCCCGCGGCTCCATTTGGGCGTGGGGCAGGCCAATTTCTGGGTGCTCAACGGCACCTACATGCCATCGGTGCTCATTGAGGTGGGGTTCATCTCCAACACGCAGGAGGAGAAGGACCTTACCGAGCCCGGTGAGCAGAAATCAATCGCGGCCGCGGTGTTCGCCGCGATCATGAGCTTCAAGAAGAAATACGAGGAAGGTCAATGAGCGATCCGAGGCCCATCGGCATGTTCGATTCCGGCATGGGCGGCCTCACCGTCGCGCGCGAGGTGTTCCGGTGCATGCCGGGCGAGACCGTATTGTACCTCGGCGACACGGCGCGCTGCCCGTACGGCGGCCGGTCCGGCGACACCATACGCACCTTCGGCATCCAGGACGCGCGGTTTTTAATGGAGCAGGACATCAAGATGCTTGTTGTCGCGTGCAACACCGTTTCGTCGGTGGCCCTCGATTATATCAGGGACGAGATCAACGAAATCCCGGTTGTCGGTGTGGTGCTCCCGGGTGCGCGCGCCGCCGTAAAGCGGACACTGCGTAAGAAAATAGGCATCATCGGCACCATGGCCACGATACGCACGGGTTCGTACGAAAAGGCGATCCACGACATTGACGCATCAATCAAGACCTATGCAAAACCGTGCCCGCTCTTTGTCCCGCTTGTCGAGGAGGGGCTTCTCGACAGCGACATAACCAGGCTCGCGGTGCAGCGGTACCTGTCCGAGCTGGTGGCCGTGGGCATCGACTGCCTTATTCTGGGCTGCACCCATTATCCGCTGCTGCTCGAAGCAATCCAGGGCACGGTGGGCGGCGGCATCCAGCTGCTCGACAGCGCGCTGTGGGCGGCGCGGGAGGCGGCCGACATACTGTTCGCGCTTAACGCGTTTTCACCCGAAAAGACCGGCGGCATTGAGAAAAGCTGCTTTTACGTCACCGACATGACGCCGCAGTTCGCAAGCAGCGCGGCGCGGTTTCTGGGCGGCCCTCTTTCGAACATAAAAAAAATTGAGCTTGAACAACTGGCAAAAACGATATAACCATCACAAGGAGGAAGTATGTCTGGTCATTCCAAGTGGGCCAAAATCAAGAGGTCCAAGGGAAACGCAGACGCTGCAAGAGGGAGAGTCTTCAGCCGTCTGATACGTGAAATTACCATTGCCGCGCGCATGGGCGGCGGCAACCCGGACGGGAACCCGCGTCTCCGTTCGGCGATCGCCTCGGCCCGCACGGCAAACATGCCCAACAAGAACGTTGAAAACGCGATTGCCAAGGGCACGGGAACGCTTGACGGGGTCATGTATGAGGAGTTCTCGCTCGAAGGGTACGCGCCGGGCGGCGTTGCCGTGCTTGTCGAATGCATGTCGGACAACCGCAACCGCACCGTTTCGGAAGTACGCCACGCCATGACCTTGGGCGGCGGCAACCTGGCCGCCGTGAACTCCGTTTCGTGGATGTTTAAACCCCAGGGCACCATCCTGGTTGACAAGAAGGCCAAGGACGAGGACACGCTCATGGAGGTGGTGCTCAATGCCGGCGCCGACGATATGGCGCTTGACGGCGACGAATACGAAATCACCACGCGGATCGAGGCGTTCGAAAACGTGCGCGCGGCGCTGGAAAAGGCGGGCATCGCGCCCATAAGCGCGGAACTCACCAAGGTGCCCGACAACATGGTGAAGCTCGATGAGGACAAGGCGATCAAGGTGCTCCGCCTGATTGACGAACTCGACGAACTCGACGACGCGCAGCACGTGTACAGCAACCTTGACGTGAGCGAAGAGGTGCTGGAGAAATACGCGAAAGAATAGATAATAATTAAAATTTGGTGGGGGAGGTGTCCCCCTGTAGAATTGTAGATTGTAGATTTGAAAGCGAAGACAAAGTAAACCCTATTCTCAATCCGCAATCGACAATCTGCAATCGTCAATTAAATGGCGCACCAGCGGATGATTGTTGAATGGGTTTCCCGTAGCTCCCCTCGCCCTGTGGGAGAGGGGATGGGGTGAGGTTAAAAGAATAAAGGAAAAAGAAGTGTGTCATTGCGAGCCTGGCGAAGCACCATGACTACAACTGCATACAAACACTACAGGAGTAGCCGCGTCTGCGAATCTCCCGTAAAATGTAAAAGTTAATTACTGGTTGTCATTGGCTGATTTTTACTTTGTCTCTTTGTCACTTTGTAACTTTGTCACTTTTTTATGATAATCTTCGGCATAGATCCGGGCACATCAATCACCGGCTACGGGGTCATAGAAGCGGACGGAAACCGGGTGTCGTATGTTGATTGCGGGGTGATCCGCATGAGTGATAAGCTTGATATGCCGGAAAAGCTCGCGGCAATATACGACGGTCTTGCAGGGCTTCTGGCGCGGCACAGGCCCGGGCGGGTGTGCATCGAAGAGGCGTTTTACGCCAAGAACGTGCATACGACGCTCGTGCTCGGGCAGGCGAGGGGCGTGGCGCTCCTTGCCGCAAAAAAATCAGGCGCGGACGTCTCGGAATATTCGCCCCGCGCAATAAAAAAGACCGTCACGGGCAACGGAAACGCGGCCAAAAACCAGGTGGAATACATGGTGAAAATGCTGTTACGGCTCCCTGCGGGCGACCAGGCGCCCGACGCCTATGACGCGCTGGCCGCGGCCCTGTGCGATTTCCGCCATCAGGCGTTTTTAAGCAAGGTAATAGCGGCAAAAGGATAGCGGCATGTTCGATTATATCAAAGGCACCCTTGCCGAAAAAAGCCCCTCTGCCGCGGTCATCGATGCCGCGGGCGTGGGATACGAGCTTGTTATCCCCCTGTCAACCTTCGAGGCCCTGCCGGCCGAAGGCGGCCAGGCTAAGCTGTTCACCCATCATTACGTGCGCGAGGACATGCAGAAACTCTACGGATTTTCATCAAGGTCCGAGCGCGAACTCTTTCGCCAGCTCATTTCCATCAGCAACATCGGGCCGAAAACGGCGCTCAGCATCCTGTCGGGCGTTTCGCCACAGGACCTCGTGTCGTGCATTGCGCGCGGCGACGCAACGCGGCTGCGCAAGATCCCCGGGGTGGGGGACAAAACCGCGCAGCGGCTTATCGTGGAACTCAAGGGCAAGCCCGGCCTCACCGCAGGCGATGAGCCGCAGGCCGGCCGCAGTGCCGGCACGGCGGGTAAGGGCGGCGGGGAACGCTCGCAGGCGTTCGACGCCATGCTCTCGCTTGGCTACAACGATAAACAGGTGCAGGCCGCGCTGGGCCGCGTTGACAGCGTGATTGAAGAAGGCGCCGCCGTGGAGGAGTGGATCAAGAAGGCATTGCAGGTAATTTAAAGAAAAAGGTTAGAGCGTTGGTGAGTTGGGGCGTTAATGCGTTGATTGGTTTAATAGGCTAACACCCAATATCGCTCAAACGCTCTAACGCTCCAACGCATATACGCCTATACGCATTCACGCATACACGCTTACACGCATTATGATGAACAAAGAGGAAAAGGATAGAATAGTGAGCGGCGGAACGCGCGACGACGACGAGTCGGGCGACCTTACGCTGCGCCCGCAGAAATTTTCCGATTTCATAGGGCAGGAAAAGGAAAAGGAAAACATCGCGCTGTTCGTTGAGGCGGCAAAAAAACGCGGCGAGGCGCTCGACCATATCCTCTTTACCGGCCCGCCCGGACTCGGGAAAACCACCCTGTGCCGAATCCTGGCCAACGAGTTGGGGGTGAAAATCCTCACCACGTCGGGGCCGGTGCTCGAAAAACCCGGCGACCTTGCCACCAACCTCACCAATCTTGAAAAGCGCGACATCCTGTTCATTGACGAAATCCACAGGCTGTCCCGCGTTGTCGAGGAATTCCTCTACCCTGCAATGGAAGACTTCGTGTTCGACATCATGCTGGGCGAAGGGCCGTCGGCGCAGAGCGTGCGGCTCGACCTCAAACACTTCACGCTGGTGGGCGCCACCACGCGCCAGGGCATGCTCACTTCGCCCATGCTTAGCCGTTTCGGCTACGTGTGCCACCTTGGCTATTACAGCGCAAAGGAGCTGCAGACCATCGCGCTGCGCTCCGCCGGAATTCTGGGACTGCGCTGCGACGAAGACGCCGCGATGGAGCTGGGCCGCCGCGCGCGCGGCACGCCCCGCATCGTGAACAGGCTGCTGCGGCGCTGCCGCGACGTTGCGGAAGTAAAGGGGCAGGGCCACATCACGAAAGAGGTGGTGGGAAAAACGCTGGCCATGCTCGGTATCGACGCCGAGGGGCTCGACGATATTGACAGGAAGATACTCCTCTCCATCGTGGAGCATTACGCCGGCGGGCCCGTGGGCCTCAACACCGTGGCCGTGGTGGTGGGCGAGGAGCCGGAAACCATCGAGGAAGTGTATGAGCCGTTTCTCATTCAGAACGGTTTTCTCAAGCGCACGCCGCGCGGCAGGGAAGTGACCGCGCGGGTGTACAAGTATTTCAACCTTGACCCGAAAAAGTACAACGGCCCGCAGTCGAATTTGTTTCAAGGAGAATGATAAAAAGAGTCTGAAGGTCTATAAAGTCCATAAGGTCCGTAAAGTCTGTAATGCTGAAATGTCGATAGGGTTATTTTTATATTTATTGACTTTAAAGACATTTTAGACTTTATGGACATTATAGACCTTACAGACCATGAATCATTAATCGGGGAGTTATACGATGAACTGGATGGATGTCGGACGTTTTCTTGTCATTGCGGGGACCGTGATTATCGTGGTGGGTGTGCTGTTCCTTGTCGCCGACAAGTTTCCCATCGGCAGGCTACCCGGTGATTTCCACTTCGGCTCCGGAAAGGTGAGGATCTACATCCCGGTGGCCACCTGCATCCTTCTCAGCGTCATCATCACCCTCATTGTCAATTTCTTCTCGCGGAAGTAACGACCCCATGGCCGTAAAAAGGCTGGCAATCACCGTTACCGGACGCGTGCAGGGCGTGGGCTTCCGCTACTTTGCCAAGGACGCGGCGGACTCCCTCGGCATTCTGGGCTGGGTGCGCAATAATTTCGAAAGGGCCGTTGAATGCGAAGCGCAAGGACAAGAGGCTGACCTGGAACTTTTCGTAGGCAGGCTTCGCGAAGGTCCGCCCCTGTCGACGGTGAAGGATGTGGCGGTGAACGAGGTCCCGGTTGAGCAGGGAACCAGGCCCGAATTTGAGATTACCTTTTAATTAATTTCTCCCACTCCTCGCGATCATTTCTCCGGTGCCATTTTTCAATCGCCTCTTTTTCATGCTCTAAAACGTATGGATCGTCGGGATATTTTCTCTGGTTTTCAGGGATAGAAAAGGAATCTTCCAGACGGCTTCTTTGTTCTTTTTCATCATGAATGGTCGGGTTCATAAGCTCCTCCTTTTTAAGCGGTTGAATAGAGGGCTCTTTATGATCATCTTTCTTTGTATAGGGTATACGTTTCAAGCTGTGCAATCGTCAATGTATAATCAAAATAATTTTCACTGCGAAACTATAAAACACCGCTCAACAGGGTTCCACAGAAATTTTTCCTGGTACGGCTTGAGGATCGCCTGAACGCCTTTCCGGATTCCGGCGCGGCCGTATTTACGGACAACCGACGCCCACGACTTCCACCCCTGCTGGCCCTGGTCCTCGCCGCTCACGATCGCAAACAGCCCCGGATCGGGGAGCGTGGAAACGAGATTCTTGTCTGTGAAGAAGTCGTATAAAATGAACCATGACACGTCGCCCACGCATACCTTTGGCCAGGAATCCAGCACCTTGGTGCGGATGACCGTCGAATCCTCGAGCTTGGAAACGAGAAAGGGAATGGCCTCCGGTCCGGCAGCGATGAGCTGGTCTATAACCGGGAGGTTGGGATTGTTTTCCTTGTCCTGAACGCGGCCATTGGAGGCTATGTGACCGATTTTGCGCAGGTCTATGGTGAGTTTCTGGGCTGAAGCGGGGAATTGTGTGAGCGCGAGAAAGAGAAAGAGCGCCAATAAAAAACGGCAGAAGAGAAAACCGGGGCGGAAAAGGTTCTTTTTCATTAATATCCTATTCATGCTTGTCCTCCTCATGGTCACGAACATAATTGCACCTGAGAATATACGACGTGTTATTTTTTTTGTCAATCCCACGGGGAGCGGATGCAGAGGACGGGGCATTATTCATTTCAGGCGGAGGTATGAGCTGGCTGGCGGTTTCAAGCCCTCATTACTTTCCTGGCTATCCGATTAAAAATTTACTTTAAATTTGTAAAACAACATACTGTTTGAATACCAAGAATGAATTACCTGTTGAAACACCTGTTCGAATGTTAATTTTACTTATGTTATGTATAGTAAAAAGGCCGAAAAAAGCAGGGGAAACTGATCTTGTGACTAAAATAGTCGTCCAAATCGTATATTATTACGGGAGCCAGAAATGAAATTGCCAAAACGAATTTCCCCATGTTCAATAATTGACTCTGTTATAGAGTTAAGGTTTGAAAGCCTATTTCCAACTGATGCAATATTTGGTGTAGTTTTTTCAACAGTAAAAAACGAATATCCGAAATTCCAGAAGTTACCGGTTTCTGAGGTTCCTGGTATTATTCGAGATCAGGATCCAAATTTAAAGCATGCCGCGTATTATCAAGCGGTTTCCTTACCGTTTATTTTTCGACTTGGGCCTCATGTTGTTTCGTTATCAAATAATGGCGAGTATGTAGGATGGGACAAATTTTTTCTAAAATTAAAAGGCCTTCTGGAAAACCTTGAAAAAACCGGGGTTGTTTCAAAATTTACACGCTTGGGATTAAGGTATATTGATTTTTTTGAAAAAGATATATATGAAAATGTCAACCTTTCCATTTCTGATATTCAAGTTGATAATAAGCCGTTACCATTCAAACAAAAGGTTTTCCGCGCTTTAGTGGAAAATGACAAATTTCTGACCAATATCCAAATTGTTAATAATACCACTATAAAAATAAAAGGGAATGCAAAAACCGGATCATTAATTGACTCGGATACAAGTTTTGAATTACCGGCGGGGTTTAACTTTACCGGACTTCATGAATTAATTGAAGGGTGCCATTTGCGAGAAAAAGAAATCTTTTTTTCTTTGTTAAAAGATGAGTTTATTCAGACTTTAAACCCGGAGTATTAATTAAAATGAATAGTAGGACTTTTTCTTCTTTTGAAAATAGTTTCACTCAGACTCAATTAACGCTAACAGCAGCATTCTTAGCCTTTGGAAATATTGCAAATCTGCCGCCAGCAAAGTATAATGTTAGTTATCCGAAACCACCGTATTCAATTGAACAAAACAAATCCAGTGGTGAGTTAATCGTGGATCAAACTAAAAAAAGTAGGCCCACGCATTCCTCCGTTGACGCTGGTACGCTTCCTTTTGGATTAAATGCGTTTCCAGATGTTGATTCTTTCTCGCCGTCGCTAATACAAGGAATTCAATTTATTCAAAATATGGCCTTTATTGAGGTTGATGAAGAAATTGATCGTGATATAGATACCTATTTTTCAAATCGGGTTGTTATGACAAAAAAATTATTTATTAACCCCTATAAAAAACATGCATGAATATCCCAGGCAGATGGCCGCCAATCTACGATTTTGAATCGTTGGCTGCCCAAATAAAAGACCTCGTTGGCAATCATAGCATTTTCGATGTTTTTTACCAAGGGCAAACCCTTTACGAACCACAAGTTTGTCAAGGGGATATTTTCCAATTTATATCACCGTTTCCCTATGTTGATTCTGAAGGAGATATATCCACCACTGTGGAAGGGTTTTCAAATTGGATAATAATCGGCAACACGTGCGATCTTCTCAATGAAAATAGTATGGAATATACACATATAGCACCACTATTCGAATTACAAGAAAATGAATCGGTAAAAATATTAAACGGTTTAAAATCTTATAAAAGTTATAAAAAGTTTTACATCCCCCCATGGGTAGACAAACAACACCCGGGATACTATCTCGATTTTACCCATATGTGCTCTGCTCAAAGAGGTTGTCTGGAAAATGATGCACTTGTGGTTCGATCAGCGCGGATGGGTAGGTTGTCTTGGCTATTATTTCATTCCTGTATGGTGCGATATCTTGCACGTGATGATGGTAGACATGATTAATTTTAGAAAAATAGAATTTTTAAAACATACCCTCTCCCGCCCTCGGTTAAGTTGAAATAAAAACTGCTGCAAATCTGCTACAGAATTTTGCAAACAGGGGGCGATAAAGTATTTTAGACCCTGTTCGTGTCCTCAAACGCTAAAAATAGCAATAATTTCGTGCCCCAGTAGCTCAGTTGGATAGAGCACCGGTTTCCTAAACCGGTTGTCACTGGTTCAACTCCGGTCTGGGGTACTTTACAAATAAGCCCCGGATGCCTTTGGTTTTAATGGTATCCGGGGCTTATCTATTTCATGCAGACATTCCGGATCAATACGCTAAAACACGCCCCAAACCCGACTTGGTTGCGACTCTATAGTTTCAACCATCCAAATTGGAATCTTGAAGCCGGGCGGGCCATCAGTTCGGTGACGTTGGCCATTCAAAAACCATACCTTTGATTATAAGAGTTGTCCGGGGCTTTTTTTTATTGTTGCAAGCATTATATTCCATAGCAACCGGATTTCCGTACATTTTCATCAAGGGGAAGATCATGCATGTAGAATGGTGGTATTGGATATCCATCGGTATCCTGATTCTCCTTGCCGAAGCCATGACTCCGGGCGGGTTTTATCTGGTCTTTATCGGGCTCGCCGGGCTTGTTACCGGGGCCTGCACTCCTTTTATCCACACGCTCTGGATCGAGATCACGCTTTTTGCCGTACTGTCAACTATCTTCATCGCGGTATTTCGCAAGCCGCTCGTTAAGAGGCTTAAAAAAGCCACTCCCCAGGCCGACGTGCCTGAGTTTATCGGAGAGACCGCGACCGCCGTGGAGATGATCCCCGCGGGCGGCGAGGGCAATGTGGAATTGCGCGGCAGCATCTGGAAAGCCCGGAACACGGGGGAAAAAGACCTGGCGCAAAAGGCCATGTGCACTGTTCTCGCCCGGGAAGGGCTGCTGTTTATTGTGAAACCTAAATAATAACCTTGGGAGGGAACCATGACCGGTGTTGTAATTGTTGCGATTGTTCTGGTGATATTCGTCATTATTGTGATTGCCAAAACAGCCATTGTCGTGCCGCAGCAGAGCGCCTTTGTCGTTGAACGCCTCGGGCGGTACCGCGGAACGTTCAACGCCGGATTTTATATTCTTTGGCCATTTATCGACGCTATTCGTTACCGGCACAGCCTCAAGGAGGTGGCGCTCGACATTTCCGAACAGATATGCATCACGCGGGACAACGTGCAGGTGGGCGTTGACGGCGTGCTGTATTATAAAATCGTCGACCCGCAGCGCGCCTCGTACGGCGTGGCCAACCTTCTTTTCGCCCTTGTACAGCTTGCTCAGACGACGCTAAGGTCCGAAATAGGCCGCATTGAACTCGACCGTACATTTGAAGAACGTTCGCATATCAACATGCAGGTCGTCACGGAGCTCGACAAGGCAAGCGAATCGTGGGGCGTGAAAGTGTTCAGGTACGAAATTAAAAACATCACGCCACCCCAGGACATTCTTGCGGCAATGGAAAAACAGATGCGGGCGGAGCGGGAAAAGCGGGCGCTTATTTTGCAGTCTGAAGGAACAAGGGACGCGGCGATCAACAATGCCGAAGGGCAGAAGCAACAGGTGATCAAGGCGTCCGAGGCGAACAAGCAGCAGCGGATCAACGAGGCTGAAGGCCAGGCGTCGGCGATTTTGGTGGTGGCGACCGCCACTTCGGAAGGCATACGGAAAGTGGCCGAGTCCATCAAGGGCGCGGGTGGGTTCGAGGCCGTGCAGCTCCGGGTGGCAGAACAGTACATAAAGGAATTCGGCAACATCGCGAAACAGGGAAATACCCTGATAATTCCTTCCAACCTTGCGGATGTGGGCGCCGTAATCGCCACGGCCATGTCGACCATTCAAAAGTCAAAACCGCAGTAATCGATTACCGATATATCAACCTCCAATGCTTTCCGGTCTTCCCTTGGTTGGGGCCGGGAAGCATTGGTTTTATCGGGCACGCCACCCTTTCCACATCCCTATCGCCCGCTTTTCCTTTACCCGGTCCATTCTCTTGAAGAAAAAAATCAGGATTACACCCGCCAGAAACCCTCCCACATGCGCGCCCACGGCGATGCCGCCGCTGTTCCCGCCGAGCGCGGGAAGAATCCCCACCAGTTGCAGCAGGAACCAGTATCCCAGCATGAAATAGGCCGGGACCACGATGCGGGTGATGAAGAAGCCGAGGAACACGAGCATATGGATCGGTGCGCGCGGATACAGAACGACATACGCGCCCATGACGCCTCCAATGGCGCCTGACGCGCCCACCATGGGCATAGCGCTCTGCGGGTTCAATCCCATCTGGGCGCCGGCCGCTGCCAGGCCGCACAGCAGGTAGAAAAAGAAAAACCGGATGGAGCCCATGGAATCTTCCACGTTATCGCCGAATATGGCGAGAAACCACATGTTGCCGATGATGTGGAGCCATCCGCCGTGCATGATCATGTGCGTAATCATCGTGTACCAGTTGTGCGAGTTTTCAATTACGCAGGCGAGCCCGCCGCCAAGAGGCACCTGGGTGCCGGGAGCGACAAGGCCCAGGAGCTCGCCGGGCACCAGGCCATAGAGGCAAAGTGACTTTGCAAGCGCGGGATTAAAGCCCGCGCCCTGGACGAATATCCACGCTGCAGCGTTTATCAGAATGATGAGGAACGTGACGAACGACGTGTGCAGGGTGGGGTTATCGTCTCGAATGGGGAACATAGACCAGGATTCTCAGGATGAAAGACAGGATGAACTTGATTTAAATATGGAATAAAACATTTTCATGTAAAATATATCCAGCTATACGCGCAATCAGCATGAACCTTGCGCCGCACGGGCCGTTTTTGGTTCTTTTTAAAACTATCGGGATGTATATTTGGATGATAAAATTCCTCAATGTCTTTCTTGTGGAGCAATAGCGTTTGTAAAGAGACTTTTCCGCCATGAAAGTTCCAATACACATAGGCATCATTCCGGACGGCAACGGCCGGTGGGCAAAGGCCCGCGGCCTTCCGCGCACGGCAGGCCATCGTGCCGGCACCGATGCCACGCGGAACATTGTGCGGGCCTGCGGCGAACTTGGCGTCAAATACCTCACCATGTATGTTTTTTCAGCCGAAAATTGGGGCAGGCCCCGCCAGGAAGTTGCCATGCTCATGGACCTTCTGGTGGAAATGACGCGGCGGGAAATACGCGAACTCAACAAAAACAATGTAAGGCTCCATGCCATAGGAGACCTTGGAAAGCTGCCGCCCAAAACCCGCAAGGAATTTCTGATTGGGATAGAGGAAACCAGCGGCAACACCGGGCTTAACCTCGTGCTTGCCGTGAGCTACGGCGGCCGTGCGGAAATCATCGAAGGTCTTAAAAAGTTCGCTCACGACGCGCTCACGAACCCTTCCATCATCGACGGGCTCTCCGAAGAATCATTTCGCAAGTATCTATACACCACGCAGTTTCCCGATCCCGACCTCATCATCCGGACCAGCGGCGAAAACCGTACGAGCAATTTTCTGCTCTGGCAGTCGGCCTACGCCGAGTTGTACTTCACCGACGTTCTCTGGCCAGATTTCGACAAGGCCTGCCTTGAGCAGGCCATAGCCGATTTTAACAAAAGGGAACGCAGGTTCGGGAAAGTGAAGGAAAGCTGATGATCAACGTTTCCAACCTTCGGCGCCGCCTCCTGTTCGCGATACCCGCTATTCCCATCGGGTGGTGGGGAATGAATTCGAACCTTTCGCTTTTCCCCGGCTCTCCGTACCACATCGTTCCGGGCATGGTGATTACCATCGCGCTCGTCATTATGGGCGGGTTCGAATATAACAGGATGCTCTCGGTTTTTTTTCCGAGAAACGCGTTCTGGCTCGGCCTTTTGTGGCTCACGGCAGAGTTTGTCTCAAGCCTGTTCACCCTTTCCATCCCCCTGCGGTACTCGATTTTCGTTCTGCTACTTATCGTGGCCTTCGAGGCCATCGTTTGGGGAAAAAGGAATTCGGGCCGGTGGCGGCGGGCAAGTCTATTGTTCTCCGCCATGGTGTTTCTTTACATAGCAGGAAACTCAATCCTGTACCTGTTCGATCCCGATTACCAGTCTTTCTTCAAGTCGTACGGCCCTGAAATGCTTTCCAGAGTAGGATTTGCGCTGGTGATCGGCTCCATTCTTTTATGCGACACCATGGCCTATTTCGCCGGCAGCTTGTGGGGCAGGCACCATTTCAGCAACATCAGCCCCAATAAAACCATCGAGGGAAGCATTGCCGGATTTATGACCGCGTTTATCGTTTGTTCATCGCTGTGGATCGTGTTGCGCAGTCCGGCATACCCGTGGTATCTTGGTGTTTTCATGGGGTTCATCATCGGCGTCTTCGCGCAGGTGGGCGATTTGCTGGTGTCGCTGATGAAACGGTATTTCAAGAAAAAAAATGCCTCGGAATACCTTCCCGGCCACGGCGGGGTGCTCGACCGTTTCGGCAGCATTTTCGTCGCGGTCCCCGCGCTCGGGCTTTTTTTGCTGGCTTTTGCCACCAATGAATATGTGAAGACCGTTGACGAATACCTCCGTCTCTTGCGCGGCAAACAGTACGAAGAGGCATATGAGATGACGGGTCAGGTGGACATCGCATGCAAGGGACAGAGCGGGGACGCCGTTTTTGAACAGAGAGGCAACCGCGCGGAATGGACCATACAGCGGGCGCGCGCCGAATTGAAGAAGATCGGCAAGATCCAGGAACTCCGCTATTGGGAAAAGGACTCTACCAGCAGATGGGAATGCCAGTCCGCCTTGGGCATGCATTGTTTCAAGATCAAGGTGCTTTACAGGTTCAGGGATGCCGAAGCGGAAAAAACGGTCGTCCGCGATGAGTGGCAGACAAAGTTTGTCTGGCTGAGCAAAGGCGCCGATTCGAAAATACGGGTGGTGGGGGAATCAGGCGAAGGGCCGTGAACCGTTTAATCAATTGTTTCTATACTTGGTTGGGGAGGAATCCCCCTAGCCCCAAGCCTCCTCGGCCTTTGACCTGCGGGGTCTTGGGGCATACCCCCTCCTGGGTAGCCCCGGGGTAATATCCGATGCAAGATCCAATCTTCATTGACAAGGGGCACCCGCGGCAACGAGGCGAACAGCCGAGCCTGGAAGGAGGGCCGACCCGAGCATAGCGAGGGGAACGCCCATTTTCATTTAAACAAGAATATGCAATAATAATGGATCCTACAAAAATAATCCTCTTGGGGGCCACCGGCTCCATCGGCACGAGCGCGTGCGCCTGCATCAGGCGCTTTCCGGAGCGTTTTCGCATCGTGGGAATGTCCGCCTGCGGCAATGTTGACAAACTGGTAATGCTTGCCCGGGAATTCAAACCCGGCGCGGTATGCATCGGCGACAGCGCCAAGGCGGCCGCGGCAAAAAACGGCCTGCCCAAAGGCGTACGGGTGTTCGAGGGCGAAAGCGGGCTTGAAGAGCTTGTCAACCAGACGGACTTCGACGTTTTGTGCAACGCCCTGGTGGGCGCGGTCGGCCTCCGGGCCACGGTCGCGGCGCTAAAAAAGAACAGGCGCGTCGCGCTTGCGAACAAGGAAAGCCTCGTCATCGGCGGCGACTATATCAATGCGCTGCTGCGCGGCGGAAGCGGCGAGCTTGTGCCCGTGGACAGCGAGCACAGCGCCATCCTCCAGTGCCTTTCCGGTGAGGAGCGCGCGAGTGTGGAGTCGATAATCCTCACCGCGTCGGGGGGGCCGTTCCGCACCCTGCCGCTTGACAAGCTCAAAAATGTAACGCCCGAAGACGCGCTCAACCACCCCACGTGGAGCATGGGCAGGAAAATCACCATCGACGCGGCAACGCTCGTCAATAAGGGGTTCGAGCTTATCGAGGCGCACCACCTGTTCGCGATTCCCTACGACCGGTTGCGCGTGGTCATCCATCCGCAGTCCGTTGTCCACTCGATGGTGGAATTCCACGACGGCGCGGTCATGGCGCAGATGGGCGTGCCGGACATGGAGCTGCCCATCCAGTTCGCCCTGTCGTATCCGCAGCGCCTGCCGCTTGCCGGGAAACGCCTCAACTTGGCGCAGCTTCGCGAGCTCACGTTTTTTGAGCCGGACTTCGGCCGTTTCCCGTGCCTCAGGCTGTGTATTGACGCGGGAAAAACAGGCGGAACAATGCCCGCGGCGCTCAACGCCGCAAACGAAGTGGCGGTGCAGGCGTTTCTCGACAAGGCAATACCGTTCGACATGATAGCGGAGCTTATCCGCGCCGCCTGTGACGGGCACAAACCTGTGGCTGTTGACGGAGTGGAGATCGTTGAGACGGTTGACAGGGAAACGAGGGAGAAAACAAAAAAAAGGTTGACGGTTAACAGTTGACAGTTGACGGTTAAAAACAATAAAACTGAAACAGGAAACAGTAATGCTATGATGGTCATACTTCAAAGCACTCTCGGTTTTACCCTTCTTGTCATTGTGGGTGTCGTCATTTTGGGCATACTCGTCCTCGTCCACGAGCTGGGCCATTTTTCCGCCGCAAAATCGTGCGGGATACGGGTGCTTGCGTTTTCAATAGGTTTTGGAAGGCCGTTGCTTAAAAAAACAATAGGCGGGACCGAATACCGGTTGAGCGCCGTTCCGTTCGGCGGCTATGTCTCCATGGCAGGGGAGCACCCCGAAGAAAAACCCGTGAAGGAACCGGGTGATTTTACGGCAAAGCCGATTTGGCAGCGCGCCATCGTGGCGGTTGCCGGCCCAGTCGCGAATTACCTTTTTGCAATGGTCTGCCTGTACCTGGTTTTTCTCCTCGGCATCAAAACGCCCGTGTATATGCTGCGGCCCGTCGTGGGCGACGTGGCCGACAGCTCGAGCGCGCAGAAGGCCGGCTTTCTGCCCGGCGACAGCATTGTGGCCATCAACGGAAAAAAGGTGTCGAACTGGGAGGACATTCAGCGGATATTGTCGTTACAGGAGCAGCGCAACCAAATCGTGTTCGCGCGCGGGAGCGAAACGAAATCGCTTGTTTTGCCTCTGGCCAGGGTAAAAACAAGCCGGTTTCCAAAGGAGCCGACCGGGGGCCTGCTTCCGGGCCTGCCTCCGGTGATCGGCAAGGTCATGGACGCTACGCCGGCGCTTGCGGCCGGGTTCAGGGCCGGCGACACTGTTGCGTCTGTCAACGGCGGTGCCGTCCGTTCGTGGGACCAGCTTACCTCCCGCGTCGTGCATTTCGACAGCGCCGGAGGCCCGTTGACATTCACGATACGGCGCGGGGGATCGCCGGTTTTGATTACGGCGGTGCCTCGATTTAATAAGGTCGACAAGCGTTACCAGATGGGCATCATGGCCGCGCAGCCTGCCAAGATAAAGGTCAGGTACGGCCCGGTGCAGTCCATCGGTAAAATGCTCGGCAAGTCGTGGGAATACACCACGATGATCTACGATGTGCTCACCAAGCTGTTTTCCAAGCAGGTGTCCCCGAAACAGCTGGCCGGTCCCATCGGCATCGTGCAGATGACCGGTCTTGTGGCGCTCGGCGGCCCGGTTGAGGTGATGAATCTCATGGCGCTCATCGGCATCAACCTGGCGGTGCTCAATCTGCTGCCGCTCATCATCACCGACGGGGGACTTCTGTTTTTTCTGTTGATCGAGGCGGTCCGCAGAAAACCGCTTTCGGTGAAATCCCAGCTGCTCATCAACCGGGTTGCCATCACGTTTTTTATTCTGCTCTTCGCCTATGTCACCTACAACGACATGGTGAGGCTGCCCGAACTTTTTAAAATCATGACAGGACGGTAGCATGAAACGTTCCCCGCAAGTTTTTTCCGTGTCGTGGCTGGTCGCCTGTGTCCTGCTTTGTGCGACCGCGTTCGCGTTCGACCAGAAAACGCCGGTACCGGATACGTTGACAAACGAACAGCTCCACCAGCTCGATTCGCTGGAAAACGAGATCAAAATCGAACAATGCTGCAACGGCACCCTCGCGGCCTGCCTTAAGAAAAAGTCTTCGTGCGCACTCGCCGAGCGTCTCCACGCGTTTATGAAATGGCTTGTTGCGCGCAAGACCGCGTCCCGCATTGTTTCCGACGAGGCCTATAAACGGTACAGCAGCCTTACGTCGACAAATAAGGGGACAATCGACACCACGGTGTTTCCCATGGCCGGCGACAGCCGGGCGCCGGTGCTCATTTCCGGGTATGTGAGCGCCACGTGCCCCATCTGCCATTTCGTCACGCACGAACTGTACGACGCGGTCACGAAGGGGGAGCTCAAGGGCAAGGCGAGGCTCATGGTGAAACCGCTGGGCGAGGGGTTTGCCAACATGTCGCTGGCCGCCGCATGCCGCATGGGAAGGTTCTGGGACTATTTCATCGCGCTTTCGATGGTGAAGTCCCGGATCGGGAAAGAGACCATTTACGTGATTGCCGACAGCCTTAAATTTGACCTTGGCAAATTTAAAAGCCTCATGACTGACCCGACAACGGACTCGCTTGTCAAGGCGTCCACGGCCGAGGCGGCGGCCATCGGCATCACCCTTTCGCCCACCTATTTTATCAACCGCGTTCGGTATCAGAGCTACAAAGATCCGGCATGGCTCGTCGACGCGGTCGACTATATATATGAAGCGGGCTCAAAGAAAAAGAAATAAACTTCCCATACCGCCCGGTTTCTTCTCCATCCTACACCTTACGCAAAACAGTTTACAATTGGGTGCATCTTTTTTGTATTTTATTATTTAAAAGAAGAAAACTGGATCGGCAGAGTCCCTTTGCCCGGCGCCAGGCAGGACTGGAGGTCGCGCAAAAGCGCGATGCCGCCCGGACCCGCCGCAAAGCGGCATAGGGCCGTGGCGGCCCGAGGCCGATAGGCCGAAACCGGAAGGAGAGCCGCCGCTGCTGTAGCAGCGGGGCGCCCATGTTTCATTGGTTTTGTAAATGAAAGTCAAATCATGAACATTGCAAATATCCTTCTTGTCAATATAGACCTGCCCCTGCTCAACGCTCAGCTCATCGAGCATGGCTACAACCCGCTCATGGTTTCCGACATCCCGTCCATCCTCGACATCGATGTACCGTTCGCCGTTGTCCTCATCCACCAGGACGCCATCGGCGAGGCCCTGGCCGAAGACATGGAGCGGCTGTATTTCGTGAGCAGCGGTGTGCCCATAGGCGTTTTTATCGGCGATCCCGCGAACATAGCCGCAGGCCTCAGGCGGGCACTTGACGAAGGGACACTCGAGCGTGTGTACGGCCACGAGGTGGAAAGCGGCCTCGCCACCAGCCGGATAGACCGCATGTATCTCGGCGCCGGGCTCGAAACCATCGCCCGGGCGCACCGGCAGGCCGAAGACGACAAGGAGCTCCTGCACAAGGAAATCAGCTTCCGCAACCGCGTCCTCGAGCACGAGCGTGAGCTCAACATCGCCGGATCCATAACCTCGGGGCTCGTCGTCGTGGACACCGGTGGAAAAATCTTTCTTATCAACGAGTACGCGAGAAGGCTGCTCAGGATCGTGAAAAACGACGTCGTCGGCGCCGCGTACCGTCAAGTGTTTCCCGACAAGATATCACGCTTCGTGGAGAACGAGCTCAAAAGGATTTCCGGGGAGTGGAAACGCCACGAGATGAAAAAAATAACCGTGGACGAGGCCGTGCTCGAGTTCGCCACCTATCGGATGAACGACTATGCGCACAACCCCATAGGCCTGCTCATGCTCATCAACGATATCACCGGGCAGGAAAACACCACGGCGCAGCTTTACAGGTCAGAAAAGCTCGCCACCCTGGGCACCATGCTGTCGGGCATCGCCCACGAGCTGCGCAACCCGCTCTCCATCATCAGCGCGCGCTCGCAGATGGCGCTCAAGAAGGCGGAGTGGGACAAAGACTGGGCGACCAAGAATTTCGAGTCGATAGACGGGCAGGTGAACCGGTGCGCGGGGATCCTCAACAGCCTTCTCGAATACACCCGCTACAAGGCGACACAGCAGGCCCTGCACAAGGTGGGCGAGATCCTCGACGAAACGCTCACCCACGTGGAATACCAGAACATTTTCGACGCGATCACCGTGGAGAAGGACTACCAGGCCGGGCTTGTGGTGTTCGGCGACCGTTCCCGTTTTGTCCAGATATTCCTCAATATCATCCTCAACGCCGCCGACGCGATGGGGGGGAAGGGCGTGCTGCGGCTTTCTACCAGGGCCGACAAGCAGTCGCAGGTGCTGGTGGAAATACACGACACCGGGTGCGGCATCGATCCCGCGGCCAAGGACAGGGTCTTTGATCCGTTCTTTACAACAAAGGAACCCGGCAAGGGCACGGGGCTCGGCCTTGCCGTGGCATACAAGGTCGTCCAGGATTCGGGGGGGGAGATATGGTTCACCTCCAAGCCGGGCAACACATCATTTTTCGTCCAGCTCCCTTCGGGAAAGAGAAAGGTGTATGAAGGAAAAACTGCTGCTGGTTGACGACGAGGCCGATTTTCTCGATGTGCTTTCGGAGTTCCTTCGTGACGAGGGATACGAGGTGGCCATTGCGCACGACGCGAAGGAAGCGCTTACTATCCTGGGCGCAAGGCCCGTGGACCTGCTCCTCTCGGACATCAATATGCCCGGCATGAAGGGGTTCGAGCTTATCAAGGAGGCGTGCCGGCTCTATCCGTCGCTCAAGTGCGCCCTGATCACGGCCTACGACGTGCGCGACTACCTGTACATGGCGAAGCATTACAACATCGGCAACATCATCACCAAGACCACGCCGTTCAATTTCGACGAAGTGAAGCTTCTTGTCAAGAACATCCTCACCGAAGACGTGTTCGGCCTCGACCACTATATGAGCGGCGCCGTCGAGGAGACCAGGGTGCGGAGCACCAACGAGATCGAAAACGTCATCAAGCAGATCGTGGGCGGGATGCCCGATTTGCGGCACAAGCGCAAGTTTCGCCAGGTGCTCAACGAGATCATCGTCAACGCGGTGTATTACGGCGCCAAGAGCGAGCGGGGCGACCGGAAAGACTCCTGGCCGCAGGAGGTGAACCTGTCGTCCGAGGAGGAGATCGTTATCCAGTGGGGCACCGACGCCGAAAAGACCGGGGTCGCGGTGCGCGACCAGAAAGGCGTGTTGACAAAAGAAGAGGTGCTGTACTGGCTCGAGCGCAACGCCACCAGGGGCGAGGACGGCGTCTCGGTGGGCCTCCTCGACGAGCACGGCAAGGGCCTCTTCATCTCGCGCGAGACCATAGACCGGTTCATCGTGAATATCAAGCGCGGGCACACCACGGAAATCGTGATGCTGAATTATAAAGAGGGCTTGTACGACGGGTACAGGCCGCTGTGGATACAGGAATTCTAAATTAACCATATCAATGCATTTATAAATCATTTGGTGGGGGAAGGTTCCCCCTCGCTCCAGCCTCCTCGTCCTTCGGCCTGCGGTGTCTTTCGCTACCCCCTCCTGGGTGGCCCCAGGGAACCACTTTGTGCAAGATTCATGCTCCATTGACAAGGGGCACCCGCGTACTTTATTCTAAACAAAACCAATCATTATTATTCCGGCACTCAGGTTCAACTCTCAACGTTTGAAGATAAAGAATTGACTTTCCGTACTGGAAATAATTTAGTTTATAAATAATGACCATGAGCGCCATCGTGGCAGATAGCGGCAAAGTGCCAGTGTTTATGGACACGCAGAAGACGGAACGGTTACCCGGGTTTTAAAACAAGTCGGAGAAAAAAATGCGGTTAAGAACAATTGTATATTTCTCGGTCCTGTTGATATGTATTTCAGCGGCCTTAATAGTCGGATTCAACTATGGGATATTGATAAATACGGACAAGTCCGCAGATAAAACGGCCGAGGAATTTGAGAGCACAGGGGCTGTCCGGCTTCCAAAGAATTCCATTCTGCTGGTTAAAACAGACAGCGGATATGGCGCCATTAAAATATTAAAATCGAGCAAGCGTTCCGCAAAGATAAAATGGTGGTATCAGGCAGGGCTTGGCTCGGTTGCTTTCTCCGATACCGCGCTGGCCGGCATTGCGGAATTAAAGGAAAACATCAAGATGATAAAAGATGAGATCAGAACCCGCTTGGAAGACAGGGGAAGCGTTAATGTCGTCAAGGTATATACTGCCGGTGTAAAATGGAGCGCGCCGAACTGGTTTTATTATGACAGCAGGTTCGGGCTGGTATTGAAACCAGAGGTTGACATCAGGAAAATAGTAATTGACGAACATGATAACTGGACATATATAAAATAATCCTCCTCTCCTTAGTGTTAAATGCTTTTTAATATTTGATGGGGGAGGTATCCCCCTGGCCCCCGGCTTCCGGCGCTGCGTGCCGGCGATCCGAGGGCACACCCCCTCCTGGGTGGCCCCAGGTAAAATTCCTCTGCAAGATTCAGTCTTCCGTTGGGGGCACCCGCGAGCGAATTTATTACAGGGAATTAGCATGAGTTACAAAAAAGAATTTGCTCAAAAAAAGGTAGGAGAAAAATAAACGATTCTAATACCTGTGGTTTATGTGCCTTTTTAAAATGCGATACCGTAAGCAAATATGAATGGCCTTGTCTTATTCTTGAAGATTGGATTTGCGAAACTCATTGTACAGAGGTGAAATTACCAGATTATAAAGATACCCGTACCTCAATCAGAGCCAGGAGCGAAAAGGATAAGGGTGTGGACATTTATAAAGGGACGGATTTGGTAAATAACATTTGTATCAAGTGCCCATATCTTTAAAAAGGTTTAATAGAGTAGGGTTAATTTTATCTCAGAACCGGGCACACCTTCTCCGACGTGTGTGTCAACTGTATCTTCCATCTGTTCTTTTCCTTTTTGTAAATCTCCGTTATTATCAGGCTGTTTTTGCTGATGTTCTGCTTGTCCTTCACAATTTCCTCTTCTATTTCGAAGGTGGCGAACGCCATCGATTCGTCTTCCGCGATGAACGGCTGGTAACTCAGGATCGTGCTCTGTTTGACCGGCGTTTCCGTCTTCATCACGGCTGTTTTCAATTCACCCAGCGTCATTTTCACGCCGGCCGAATTGATGGCCTGATAATTTTTAGTGCACAACCTGTTCAACGCGCTCGTGTCTTTGCTGGAAATCGCATTGATACGCTCCTTTAACAATTCCTTAAGGACCGCCGGGATATCGGATTGGCAGAATAGGGATGAGGGAAACAGGAGCGCGCATAGAAAGAAAAAAGATTTTACTCGATTGGGCATAATCGCCTCCGAAATCATTATAGCATTTTATGTGGGTTAATGCAACCCGGAGATGATAATAAACGCAGGAGTAACACGGCGAGGAAATAGAACTCATGCTGCCCGGATCGGTGATTCAGCGTTGTTACTTGATTTCCGGTATAATTATAACTTCATCAGTGAACCCCGCAAAAAACATTCCCGTTTTTCTCCGCATACCTCTGGTGATATTCCTCCGCCCGGTAAAACTCCTTTGCCGGAGAAATTTCCGTTACCACCGGTTTTTTTAAATGATTAGATTTTTCCAGGGCTCCTTTTGATTCCTTTGCCGCTTTTTCCTGTTGCGGGGTAAAGAAAAAAACCACCGACCTGTACTGGTCTCCGATGTCCGGCCCCTGCCGGTTTACCGTGGTGGGGTCGTGGATTTTCCAGAAAACCGAAAGGAGCGAATCATAGGATATTTTGTTGGGATCATAAATAATTTCAAGCACTTCTGCATGGCCCGTCGTGTGCGTGCATACCTGTTCGTACGAAGGATTTTTAACAGTGCCGCCCATGAAGCCCACCGCAGTGGCTTCAACTCCCGATAGTTTACTGAACGCTTCCTCCACTCCCCAAAAGCAGCCTGCCCCGAATACCGCTTTTTGCAGGCCGGCCGGGTTTTTAATCTTATCATCAGGAATAAAATTCATGGCCGCCGAATTCATGCAATACCTGAGGTGCGTGGGCGCAGGTCCGTCTTCAAAAACATGGCCCAGATGGGCGCCGCACCGCGGGCACAGAACTTCGGTCCTCTGCATATCGAGGCTGCCATCGGTTTTTTCCAGCACATTCTCCTTTGCAACAGGAGAGAAAAAGCTCGGCCACCCGGTATGCGATTCGAATTTGGCGTTGGATGAGAAAAGCGGCAGGCCGCAGCATACGCAGAAATAGGTCCCGCTTTGGGTGTTGTGATATAACGCACCGGTAAACGCGCACTCGGTTGCCTGGTGCCGGGTTACCTGATATTGTTCCGGCGTAAGCAGTTTGCGCCATTCCGCGTCTGTTTTTACGACTTTGTTTGAGCTCACAACGCCGGACAAAGAGCCGTCACCAAGGATGAGTTTAACATTGATGAAATCCATTGCAGCTCCCTTTTCATGTTTAACATCGCTTGAAAAACAATTGGTGATGACAAAAAACGCCGCAATAACAATCGCCTGCGGTCTCATAAGATTTACCTGTGATAAATGAAAATTTTCGTCCATCAATAATTCGATGACCAAGGGGACGATATTGCAGCAAAAACAAACGAAGGTCTGTGCCCCTTCAGGGGGATAGGGGGCCAAAAATGTCTTTGCAGAAGACCTGCCGCAGGATAATATCAAACGTCAATGGTATTACTTTTTCGTGCTGTCCGCGTTTGCCGGTTTGCCGGCCTCGGCCTTGTCCCGGGCTTCCCTCACCTGCCTGAGGCCATCGAGCGCATCATCGTTGTTAGGTTCAAGCTTGAGGACATACATATATTTGTTGACAGCCTGATCAAAGGAGCCCAAGTTAAGGTACAACTGGGCGCTTTTCAGGTTTTCCTCTATTTTCGCCTGTTTTTGTTCCGGAGTGAGGGCGCCCGAAAGCTTGCGTGCTATACCGTCCGCTGTGGGAGGAGCTGTTTTTTTCACCACTTCCTGTACCGTTTCCGCTTTTGAAACAGAAATAATGGGCGTCGGCGCCGTGTCTGCAGTCACGGCTTGCGGTTTTTTCTCTTCGACCGCGGCAGGAGGGGTTACTTGCACCTGCTTGGCTTTTTGTGTGACAACCAGCGTAATTCCCCCTGTAATAATAGCCAACGGAATGACAATGAAGGAAGAAATCAGAAGTATTCTGGTCGGAGAGCCCTTTTTAACGGCCGTGACTTCCTGCCAGAGTTTTGTCCCGCAATTGGAGCAGAAATTCGCACCCCTGCGGTTTCTGGCTCCACACTGCCAGCAGAAGAAATCTTCGTCTGATAAGGGCGCTATTGTTTCTTTTAACGTTGCGGCGCCGGAAACACTTTTCAAGGACCATTCAGTTTCTTTGTTGTTAGGCAAAATTTGAGGCCGGTCCTCTTTTATAATAGGAGGAACCGGGGCCGCTTTTAGCTCCTCACGTACAGCTTGCTTAACTGGAGGCGGCGTTGGAGCAGGAACCGGTTTTGGCTCTTCGCGGACGACTTGCTTTACCGGAGGCGGCGTTGGAGCAGGAACCGGTTTTGGCTCTTCGCGGACAACTTGCTTTACCGGAGGCGGCGTGGGAGCAGAAGCGGGTTTTGGTTCCTCGCGGACAGTCTGCTTGACCGGAGCCGGCGCAGGAGTAGGCGCCGGTTTTGGCTCGACGCGGACAGTCTGCTTCATCGGCGGCGGCGTTGGAGTTGGAGCCGGTTTTGGCTCAACACGGGCCGTCTGCTTGACCGGGGCCGGTGCTGAAGGCGCCGGCTGCCTTGGTTTTTGGGGCTCCGGGACCTGGGACAGGATTTTTGTATCTTCCGCTTTTTCCAGCAGAGTTGTTTTCCGCATTTCCACGGCCTTGTCGGCGCTTGAGGAAACCTCCTCCAACCGAAAATCCGAGGTGTCCGCGCTGATGATGATTCCTTCGGTTTTCCTTCCATCTTCAGGCTGCGGTGTGTCGGAAGCCTGCTGGTCCTGGATAATCACTTCGGTGCCGGGCGCATCATCTAGGTCTGATTCGTTTTCCCGGTAATGAAGATCCGCCATTGACAAGGGGATCAAATCCTTGTTCCTGTCCGCCCATTTTGCGGCCTCGCTGTTGAGCGGGTTCGCGGTGTCGTATTTCTGAAACGCGATCATCCGGCCGAGCTCCACGATGAGGTCGGCGAGCGTCGCGCTGCCGCCCCAGATTCCTTTTATGTCTATTATTTCCGGGGCGATGTTGGGATGGAAAATCGGGGAGATCCGCGTGCAGACCGGGTCGGCCGCGGGATATTTCTGGGGCAGCACGATTTCCACCTCGTGCTCGTTTTTCGTTTCAATGGTGTTTTTGACCTTTTGCAGTCCGTCAATGCGATACAGGATGCGGTATTTGTCGGGCGGGGCCCCGGAGGTTTCCTTGATGGAAATGTAGGGATGCGATTTGAACAGGCCGGAAACCCGCCGGTAATCGGACTGCAACTGTTCCGCTCTGTCCGGTTTTTTCTGGGTGGATGATGGGGCCTTTTTCTTGAAATTGAACATGGCTGTGATCCTGGTTGGAGGAAGCGCAAACGTGCCTACAAAGAAATTATATTTTTCCGGAATCTATTTGTCAAATATGTTTGCTTTTCGGGGCCCGAAAGCCATATTTTTCCTTTGCGGAAAAAAAGAAAGGCGGAGCACCTACGGACATCACCATAGTAACAATACCGCTTCTCTCGGACAATTATTCCTGGATCCTCCATGACGGCACCTCCGCCGTGGTGGTTGATCCCGGGCTGGCGGAGCCGGTTTCCCGTTTTCTCTGGCGCGCAAAGCTCAACCTGTCGCACATACTCTGTACACATCACCACACCGACCACATCGGCGGGGTTGACGAACTCAAGCACATGTACCACTCTGTAGTTGTCGGGCCGGACGAACCACGCATGCCTTTTGTCAGTGACAGGGTGCGCGACGAGGAAGAGCGGACGATCCTCACCGAGAAAATGATAGTGATTGCCACGCCGGGCCACACCACCAGCCATATGGTGTATTATTTCCCCGCTATCCGCGCGGTTTTCACCGGCGACACGCTGTTTTCCGCTGGCTGCGGCCGCATGCTCGAAGGCACCCCCGCCGAAATGCTCCGGTCGCTGATAAAAATCGCCTACCTCGAAGACCTCGCCTCAATCTACTGCGGCCATGAATACACCGAAGAAAACCTTCTTTTTGCAACCACGGTGGAACCCGACAATAAAGACGTGTGGCAGCGCCTTTCGGACGTGAATTTTATGCACCGCCGGGGAATACCCACGGTCCCGTCATCGCTCACCATGGAGAGGGCGATCAATCCCTTTCTGCGCACGGGCAGCCCGAGCCTCCGCAAAAAACTGGGCATGGAGTCCGCGACGGGAATAGAGGTCTTTGCGGAACTGCGTAAGAGAAAAGACGGGTTCTGAGTAAATCAATAAATCAAAAAATAGTTGGTGGGGGATGTATCCCCCTAGGATTCAGCCGGTCGGTGTATTGTATTGGTGCTTGGTAGGGGCGCAGCGTGCTGCGCCCTTTGTGTTTTTTAACACCGGCCGTCTGAACCCATACCCCCTCCTGGGTGCACCCCGGGTGAGTTTTGTTTCAAAAATCAACCTTCTGTTGTGGGGGCACCCGCGGAGAACAATTGATGGTCTAAAAGGTTTGTTTGATAAATACGTTTCTCGCTTTCAACTTCCAACCTTCAACTTGTATACTACAGAATACAGAAAACACAGTATCGGCATAGTATAATTGAACCTATCCTGTTAATATAACGACTTTCTTGGTATACGAATATTTTTAACCGGAATGGGGACACCTATGAAATATCTTTTTTCCATAATTTTTATGGCAATCATGGTTTTAAATTCCTTTGCGGCAAGCGACTATTTCCCGATTAAGGTGGGCAACGCCTGGCTGTTTTCCTATAGGAAAAGCTTCAGTTCGTGGGGAAGCTCGACCACCGACAGCGGGAGGGTACGATGGGACATTGTTTCCGTCTTTACGGAAAAATCGTATCCAGGCCAGGTTACCGTGACCATCCTCCAATCAAAAGATCTTTGCCGAAGGATATTCTGGCCCGGCAGGGTGTTGCTGGGCGGTGACACCACCGGATACGATTCCGTATTTGTACCGTTCAGGGTAACCAAAGACACGGTGCTTTTAAAGTACCTTGATCCGGGAAACGGCATTTCGATAAACAACGACACCTGCTTTTACTTTTTCCATGATCCCAAGGGCGCCATCCCGGCGGGAAAGGCGTTGGTCCGGGACACTTCAGTGTCGTGCCTGGGAAGAGCACTTTCGGCCGTTATTGTTGATCCGCGTCCGTGCCGCGGGGACAACGCTGATTGGATCTACTACATCACCGCGCCCGACCTTGGCCCGGTCGAGTACCACATGACGAGTTCTCCCTATATCGTGGATGCCTTCTGGGGAGAACAATGGAAACTTGTGTGGACAAACCTCGTCCCGGTCGTGGGAGGCCCTTGCGCCTATTCCAAATATATAGGAACAGCGGTCATAACCGGGGCCACAAGGCCCGACACCTTGACCAACGCGTATGACGTGTCGTTCCGTTTTACCACCAGCAACATAATCCAGGAGCAATGGGCGGTCCCTTCGATAAACCAGGAGAAAGACATTTCCGCAATTGCGGGCATCGAGGGAAACATGGCCCTGTATCATATTAAACCCGGCAACAGTTATGCATGCACCCTCGACGTCATCAGCGCTGGCGCGTGCACGCCGCTCATCTATCACCTTAAACCGCCTTCAGCGCTGGACAAGATAGACACGTCATCCATGTGGACCGGGCCCGACACCGTGGCGGAGAACACGGCGTTTACGCTGAATCTTTTCAGCTATCTCTTTACCTGCAACACGCAATTTTCGGACAAGGCGGTCTCCCGGAATGCCGGCGCAATCGATCTGATCTATAAGGCCGTTGAAAACCCGGCGGCAGGCATCTGTGCGCCTTCGGCGAAGCTGTACGGGACGGGCTTTCCCATTTCTGCCTTGACGACAGGGAGGTATCCTGTTTTTTCGGCGCGGGAACCGGCGTGTTATCCGTTATGCCAGATAATGATAATGCCAGCGCTTGTCGATACGCTCACTGTTGTCAAGGCGCTGTCGATAAGGCGCCCGCCTATGCAGGGGAGCGGTATGGCTACCGGCATGAAGATTTACAATTACAATGGCCTTACCGTGTTCGATGGGAATATTTCTAGGCCGGGGATTGTCACCGGGTCTTTCTACAGCCTGAGCGGGGCGCTGCTCGGACGTTTCCGCACCGAAAGCCTGGCTGCGGGCATGCACCGCATCGAAATGCCCGATGCATCGATGGCGGGGGTTGCATCGGCCAAAGGGCCGGTTATTGTCAGGTTGCTATTGCCGGACGGAAAAGAATTAAGAAAAGTATTGGTGAGGATGTAAGGGCCGTCTGCATGCTTTCAGCAAAGATATGGGGAAAAATATGTGGAGGATTCTGATCATTTGTGTCCTTGTTACAGGTTGTGAAAAGCCGACTGCAATTACTCAGGTTACCGGGCCGTCCCGTGTTCAACTTGCAAAATCGGACGGACTGTTCTCCGATACCGGTTATCCGGCGGTCGCTTTTGTCTATGATACTTCAAACGACACCGGGTACACCGGGGATTCTACGGCATTGCTCATAAATCCAGGATTGACCGATCTCAGGTTCTCCTTCTTGTCATTCGACGACAACTACAGCTACCAATCGTTCAGCATTTCCCGCGTGCATGTGTTGAGCAAGGGTGATACAACCCTCATTGTTGGAGACTTTAATTATAATGTTAGCGATGCAATTATGGTTCTGCCAAATCAGCGTAAATACTCTTTAAACTCAACCATTCATCTTAACAGGTCCCTGAACGCCGGGAATTACAAATTCGTTGCCAATATCACCGAGTACTGTTATTGCTTTTCTTTTCCGACCTACAATTGCGTAGGCGATTTCAGCGTGGCAAGAAAGTAGTTCCCTTGAAGGGGGAACCTTCTGGGTTCTTCAATTACTATCATAATAAAGTAATGTTCCGCTGAAGTAAACTCGTAAAAAGGAGCTAAAGGTGAGAATAATAGCAGGAATAATTTTGATCTGTTTTATTGCCTGTCAAAATGGACTGCAAAACGAAGCGAAGCCTAAAATAAATATCGATGGTAAGCTGTACTTCATTAAATATAAGACGGATATTGTTTGTGGAATTGTGGGGATTTTAAGAACGCCAATTGATTCGGGCATTTACGCCAATTCCGCAGTTGATTTTATTTGTTCATCTAACGATATTGTTGATTCAAGCAGGATAATGACAAATTCAAAAGGGGAATTTAATTACCATTCAGATTGCGATACCTGTAGAATGATCGGCGGGAATTTCATAATGAGGATATTTCTTTCAAAACCTGGCGATTCAATCGCATATTTTAACATACTAGATACGGTAAGAATTGATTCTATGCTGTATCGAGCGGACAGTAATTGCTTCCCGTAAATTTAAATTTATCCGGCAATGCAAAAAGGTGAAGCGATGGTCACAGCTCCAGGAAAATATCCCCGCCCTCGACCTTCACCTTAAACGTCTTCAAATCATAGGTGTTTATTTTCGCCACCATCTCTTCCTTGTGCTCGAAGAAATTCCTGAATTTATCGGGCAGGCCCTCGGGCTCCGACTTGATAAACGGCTTCTTGAGCGTTTTTCCCGTGCGGATGTCGAACTGCGCGTAGTGCATGGGACAGGTGAGAATGTACCCGCGCAGGGTGCCCATGTCGCATGGCGCGTTCATGTGGCCGCACCGGCGCTCGACGGCGTAGAACGTCCCGTCGCAGTTTGCGAGCAGTATTTCGCGGCCGTCAATCTCAATAGCCGTGATGCCGCCGGGGGCGATGTCGGTTATTTTTGCGATTAGTTTCTTCATGAAAACATCCTCCTCTTAAAGATAATATTGGCGGATTGGAAATAGTACAGTGGCAACCGATGGATTGAGCCAGCCTTTACACCCTATCTTTTCATGAACTTAATTGCGTAAATTATTTATATTACAGTTACAAAAATTGATGTGAGTCTGCGCGTCGCGAATGTTATAATAAAAAAAACCCCGCCGCTTGGGTTGGGGTTCTTCAATTTTTATTGTCCCCCTATAAAAGAAACAGGAGAAGCAATGAAAACGATCAGCTCAAGGAACCGCATGTCGCGTCGTTTCGTAACGCTTGCGTTCGCCATTGTCACGGTCACGTCATTGACATCAGCTAACGGCCTCGACAGTTTGAACATGCATGCGTTGTCGTCGCTGCCCGACGGTCATTGCGCGGCCACGGCCGTTGCCACGGTGGGCGGACACAATTATCTGGTGGCCGGATGCGGCTCGGGTATCAAGGTTTTTGATCTTTCGGTGGATACTGTCCCGGCCGAAGTCGGCAAGATTGCGTTGATGGGAATGGCCGAACGAATCGCGGTGTCGGGCACGCTCGCTTACGTAACCGTGCTCAACTACGGGCTTGTCATTGTGGACATCAGCGCTCCAAGACAGCCCGCGTTACGGGGAATGCTTTCCCGGAATGGAATACCGCATGGTGTTGCCATCAAAGGCTCCTATGCCTATTTCACCGATGAGAGCGGCGGGGTCACCGCGGTGTCCGTTGCTGATCCGGGTAATCCCACGGTTGCCGGGTCCCTCACTTTCGGTACTCGCACCAACGATATCGCCATCGGGGGCAACTACGCTTATGTCGCAAATGAAGATTCCGGATTGCAGGTGGTGGATCTGGCTGCACCGGCCGCTCCTGCACGCGCGGCAAACTGCGCGTTGCCACAATACAGTTGGGCAGTTGCGTTGTCAGGTCATTTCGCCTATGTCGCGGTGCTTGACTCGGGCCTGCAGATCGTGGATATTGCCGATCCGCTTCATCCCAAACGCACAGGGTCCTGGAAACCCGACACCACGGCGGCGGATTATCCCGGTTCCTATTCTATAGATGCTGTCGCTGCTGCCGGAACAATAGTTTACCTTTCATTCAATAATAAATTCTGGATAATTGATGTGAGCGATTCAAGTCTTCCGGTATTGAAATCATCAGTTGCTTATATGCCTTATACGCGTAACGTTATCTCGCTTTCCGGTTCCACCGCGTATGTTCCCGGTAATTATGGCATTGCGGTTATAGGGGTGCTGCACCCGGATGCTCCCATTATTTATCCGGCGCTCATAGAACCCAATTCGGCGATGTGCGCAAAAATATCCGGCTCAACATTGTATGTTGGCTATGGGTCAGGCGGACTGCGAAGTTACGATATCAGCAACCCGCTCAGCCCGACGTCCCTTGCAAGATTTGATACAACGATGAATTACGTACGATTCGACGCAACACAAAACGGTGACACACTTTACGCCATTAACGGTAATAATAACCTTTCCATCCTGCAGGTGGCCTCCACTGCCATAACCAGCATCGGCGGCTATTCATCCAACTGGTTTTCGGATGTTGTAGTCCGCGATTCCATTGCGTGCATGACCCGTTTCGATTCAGGATTGGTGCTGCTGAACGTGGCCAATCCCGCATCCGTAAAACGGTTGGGGAGCGCTCGCGTTGGCGGCTGGGTCTCGCGGGTGCGTTTGTCAAGATCGAGGAACCTTGCTTTTGTGGTTTCGCGCGACTCCGGACTCGTGGTAGTTGATATTCGCGATCCCGCCAACCCAGTCCGGATTGGATTGTATAAATCAAGCATGGCCAATGCGAAGATAACCGATGTCGCATTTTCCGGGACCCGGGCCTATGTCGCGGCAGGATACTATGGAAAATTGGAAATCATCAGCCTTGCAGACTCAACGCATCCGACCTTTTTAGGGCGCCTTGCCACCTGTTACGCAAGCGCAGTCGAGATGGGCGGCGGGGACACGGTCATTGCCGCTGCCGGCTATCAGGGCACGATGGTGATTAACGCGGCGGATTCCGCCAATCCGGTAGTAATCGGATCATACAAAAATGCAGACTGGCGATATGGCAGCGCACAATCTAACACCCAGGCTGTTGCAACAGGCCCCAACCATGTGATGGTGGAATGCAACGGCGTTGCGGGCGTCCGGCTCCTTCGTTTCGGTCCCGAGCCCGCCGTGGCGGTAGTGCCCGCTCCCAGCAAGCTCCAGGCGCGCGCAACAGGCATTGCAAAAAATTCACAAGTGAGAATATACGAAATAAACGGCCGTCTTGTTTTCCACGGCAGCGCGGCAATGATGCGCCCGTTTCTGGCCGGTCTGAAAGGCGTCAGGCTTTATATCGTGGAATTTTCCGGGCCCGCGGGCGTTGTGCGGGATGTCAAGTGCATGACCGGCGCGGCCATGGGCGCCCTTTTACGTTAGGGGCCCGGTCGTAACCATGCTTACCAGGACAAGGAGGGTGTTCATGGTTACAATAAACGGTGTCGCGGGGTTTGTAACTGCGATTCGCGGTAAATAATTTCTCCCGCATTTCCTATCGCACGCGCGGCAAAGGAAGCGAACTGGCGTTCCCTGCCGCGCTATTTTTCCTACAAAACTTTTGAAGCCGGGATTTGTTTGAGCGTGTCGGGGTCGGTCACGTCCTTGTGCACGTACAGGCCGCACCAGCACCGTTTCATGGCGTCGTAATGTTTCCGGTGGAACGGTATGCAGGGGCAGACGATTTTCATGTTGCGTTTCCTGTCCTTGGTTATCGCCTGGCAGGGACAAAATGGGATCCCGTGTTTTTCCTCAAGCTTCACTTCCTGCTCCAGGCAAAAGTCCACAAGTTCCGCGTCGGGGCTGAACTTGTACCCGAGCGCGTCGACAATGGGCCCGAACAGAAACCTAAGGTCGCGTTTCCTCGATTCCGCGCTCATTTGTGCTTTCCCAGGAGCCTTGCATACTCGTCGGGATCGAACCCGCACACCGAGTCCTTGCCGATAATGGCAAAAGGGAATTCTCCGGTGCCACCGTATTCGTCCATCTGGTCCATGATGGCCTCCTGCTCCTCTTCAGTCGCAAGGTCGTAGTCAATATTTTCGAACGGGATTTTGTTTTTTGTGAAATACTGCTTGGCCTTTCTGCACCAGGGACAGGTGCTCAACGTGTACAATCTGACTTTTTTCATGCTGCTTCCTTTTCAAGGTTTATAAAGATGTCGCCGTTTTCGGTTTTGAGCTGGTAGGTTGCCAGCCCTATTTCCGGCGCATCGACAAAACGGCCGGTAGTGACATCGAACCGCCAGTCGTGGCAGGGACATTGCACCGTGTTCTCTTCAAGAACTGCGCCGCCCAGCGTGCATCCCATATGCGGGCAGTTTGAAGTTAGCGCGTGAAGCGCGCCTTGGCTTTTAATCAGGATCACCGCGATGCCTTTCGGATAAACCCGGTTGATAAGGTTTTCCCTGACATCGCGCTCTTTGATTGCAAAGGTCCACATATTCCCGGCACTCCGGTTAGTTCACGGTGCGACAAGGCCGACAGGTAGAAATATAATTATTGTGGGGGCGCGGCGATAATCGCGGGCAGGGCCCGGTTACAATGATCGTTTTCTGAGCCGGATTGCCAGAGGGGTGATTTCCACCAGTTCATCATCGTTGATATACGCAATACAGTCTTCGAGCGTCATTTCGCGGCGGGGGATGAGGATGATGTGCTCGTCGGAGGCCGTGGTCCGCATATTGCTGAGTTTTTTATCTTTGCCCGGGTTGACCGTGAGGTCGTTTTCGCGGGCGTGCTCGCCCACGATTTGCCCTCTGTAAAGCTTTACCTGGGGATTGATGAACATGACCCCGCGTTCCTGCAGGTGAAACAGCGCAAACGCCACGCTGGTGCAGGGGTCTTTGGTCACCATGACCCCGTTGATGCGCGTGCGGAAATCGCCGGCATACGGCCCGTATTCGGCGAACACGTAGTTGAGGGTCCCCATGCCCTTAGTATCGGTCATGAACTCCGACCGGTAGCCCAGCAGCCCGCGGGTGGGAATTTTAAACACCAGCCGCGCCATGCCGTTGTGGGTGTCCATTTTTATCATCTGGCCTTTGCGGCGGCCGAGCTTTTCTATCACCACGCCTACATAATTCTCGTCCACGTCCACGGTGAGCTCCTCGTACGGCTCAAGTTGCTTTCCGTTTTCCTCCCTCATGATCACCTGCGGCCGCGTCACCTGCAGCTCGTACCCCTCGCGCCGCATGCGCTCGATGAGGATTGACAGGTGCAATTCGCCGCGTCCCGAAACCTTGTTTCCCATCCTGTCCGGCAGGGGCTCAACCTGCAGCGCCACGTCGGAGAGTATTTCGCGGTTGAGCCTGTCCTGCACATGGCGGGAGGTGACGAACTGCCCCTCGGTGCCTGCGAAAGGGGAATCGTTGGGGATGAAGTTCATCGAAATCGTCGGCGGATCGATGACCGTGGGCGGCAGCGGTGTCGGCTGGAGCGGGTCGGTGAACGTGACGCCCACCGTGACTTCCTCCATGCCCGCGACCGCGACGATTTCGCCGACCGACGCGGTTTCGGTGGGGACCTTCACGTTGCCTTCGAACCGGTACACCTTGGTGATGCGCGCGGGAATGAGCGACCCGTCACGCAGCGCCACCGCGATGTCCTTGTTGATATTGAGCGTTCCGTTGGTTATCTTGCCGATCCCGAGCCTGCCAAGATACGGCGAATAGTCGATGGAGCTCACGAGCATCTGGAGCGGCGCGTTCGGGTCGCCCGACGGCGGCGGGATGTGTTTGATGATCATGTCGTACAGCGGACCCATGGTCGTGGAGTCGTCGTCCGGGTCTTCCCGCGCGTACCCGTCTTTTGCCGAAGCATAGATGATGGGGAAGTCGAGCACGTCGTCGGGCGCTTCGAGCCTTACAAACAGGTCGAACACCTGGTTCACGGTCCACACGGGCCGCGCCGCCGGCTTGTCGATCTTGTTGACAACCACGATAACGGGCAGCGAAAGCGCCAGCGCCTTCTTGAGCACGAAATAGGTCTGCGGCATCGGGCCTTCCTGCGCGTCAACGAGCAGGAGCGCGCCGTCGGCCATCTTGAGCACGCGCTCCACCTGGCCGCCGAAATCGGCGTGGCCCGGCGTGTCGATGATGTTGATAAGGTGGCTGCGGTATTTGAACGAGCCGTTTTTCGACGAAATGGTGATGCCGCGCTCGCGCTCGAGGTCCATCGAATCCATGAGGCGTTCCGCGACCACCTGGTTGTCGCGGAACATACCGCTCTGCTTGAACAGCTGGTCAACGAGCGTGGTCTTGCCGTGGTCCACGTGGGCGATGATGGCGATGTTGCGGATAAAGCGCTGACTCATTGACTTTGGTTCACCTGATTCAATTGATTGCCGTGGGGCGATTGTTGAAATTGAAATGCTGCATCCCTTGTAGAAGTTTGCTGAAAACTGTAAAACGAACTGCTGTGCACCTATGGAACATTGGAAATCGATTTTCCCGGAAGTACAGAATTTACAGCAACACGCGAGATATCAAGGGAATGCAAATCGGCATAAGGCTGATCGGGGTACCCTGGAAAAAAGCGAGCGACTGTGGCATGTTCATTTTACAGGCCTTCTAATATACATCCGGGAATGCGCAGGAGAAATAAAACCCGTATACGGTTCAGGCGGGATCCTGCAGGAGAGGCGAGGGATTTTTATCCTGTACCGAAAACCGTTCCCGTATATCCTGACCCACCCGCACCGGCTTCCCCGTCTTTGCGTCGATCGGACACCATAGCGTGCGTGCGGATGCGAGTACTTTGCGGTCCGCGGCCCTGAGGATTTCGGTGAAACGTTCGAAGGTGGCGTTGGTTGCAGCTCCAACCCATGTGGCCGCGATGATCGAGTCTTCGGCGCGGGCAGGCCGCTTGTAGTCGATTTCGTGCCGCACAACGACCCAGCTTACGTTCGCCTGCTGTTCCTTTGTCGCAAGCGCGCGCCAGTGCGACACGGCCGCGTCCTGGACCCAGCGTACATACACGACGTTGTTCACGTGGCCGTGCACGTCGATGTCGGCGGGGTTGATGGGGATGGGAAGCTCGAACGCCTTGGGGGAAAATTTATCGGACATGAATCACCCTTTCGAAATCATACTACGGACGAAACCTTGGCATTGACCTCAATCTTCGGCGGCACGGCGAGATGCTTCTTAACCGTGCATGACTCGGCCGCCCGGACTACCGCGTCTTTGTATTTATCGGGGAACCCGGCGGGCAGGGAAATATCAATAAGTATTTTTTCCACCATGTGCGTCGCGTCGTTCCTTGCAACAGTCTGGGTCATTTTAATGCCTTCGGTGGGGATGTGCCGCGCCTGACAAAATGAAACGACAAAATATCCGGCGCAGGTGCCCAGCGATGCGAGGAACAGCTCGAACGGCGACGGCGCGCTGTTTTCCCCGCCGTCTGAAATCGGCTGGTCCGTGCTTATGGTAAAACCGCGAATGGCTACGTTGACTTTCTTTCCGCCCGCAAGTTTGATGTCGAAGGTGTTTTCCAAAGGGAACTCCCTGGTAGCTGAAGGTGAAAACGTGTGATTGCTTACGCGATCTTCCTTTTATGCAAGCTGTATTCTTCCATATTTCCAAATGCACTGCAAAGCAGAAACAGGACCATGCCGATGGTTACATAGGCATCCGCCAGATTGAAATAAAACGGCCAATTCAAAATGCTGCCGGCGTGGATATGTATGAAATCAACGACATACCCATAGAGAAACGGATCGATAAGATTGCCAATTGCCCCGGCCCAAAACAGGAGGAAAGGAAGCAGGAACAGGAAACGTTTATTTCGGTTAATCCAGATGAACCCCATCAATCCCAAAAGAATGATGATTCTAAAACCAATCAGGATTTTTCTGGATTGCCGCGGCATATGTCCGTTTAAAATGCCAAATATCATTCCTCTGTTTTCCGAAAACCCGAGCTCAATGAAATTCTTGACAACGGTTATGGATTGTCCGTCCTTCATAGTGCTGTTTGCCCATTTCTTGGCATGGAAATCGGCGCCGCATCCGCCGAACATAACCAGCAAAATCGCCGCATACTTTAGAAATCTTCTTTGCATCACCCGGGTCCCTTGATGGTTATCACCACATTCCCCTTTTTGTGCCCTTTGTCCACATACCGGTGGGCCTCGACGATCCGTTCCAGTGGATAGCATCTGTCAATTACCGGTCTTAGTGCTCCCGCCTCAACGAGGCCTTTCAGGTACATCAGGTTTTCAGCCTTCGGGGCCAATGTTCCGCCTATCAGTATTTTGCCGCTTGTCATTGAAGCCCATTTCATCCGGACGCCAAGCGCCGGCGTGACAACAGTAGGAAGATAGGTCCCTTCTTTCTTGAGGGACCTTATGCAACCTGAAAACGGACTTTTGCCCACCGTGTCAAAAATAACATCAAAGGCCTCGCCGCTTCCGGTAAAATCCTCCCGGGTGTAATCAATCACCCTGCCGGCCCCGAGGGACTTCACCAGATCCAGATTTGAGGTGCCGCACACCCCGACTACTTCCGCGCCGAAGTGCTTGGCAAGCTGGACCGCGCTGGTGCCGATACTTCCTGAAGCCCCGTAGATAAGCACTTTTTGTCCGCGCTGAATATTAGCTTTCCTCAGAAAATGCAAGGCCGTAATGCCGCCCCAGGGAATCGCGGCCGCTTCCTCATACGTCACGTTTGCCGGCTTGATCGCCAGACACCCGTTTTCAGGCAAACATATATATTCGGCATATGCGCCGAAGGTGTGTCCGGCAGATGCAAAAACATGGTCACCTTTTGTAAATAGTTTTACCTTGTTGCCCGTCGATTCAATTTCCCCGGCAAACACACTTCCCAATATGGCTTTTTTTGGTTTTCTCAGACCAAGAGCTATCCGGGCGGGGAGCCAGAAAGAGAGAGGAACTTTGAAACCTCGCACCCTTACGTCCGCTACCGTCACCGTGGTCGCGTATATTTTTACCAACACTTCATTGTCTTTGGGAACAGGCTTTTCAACCTCTTTGAGCTGAAGAACTTCCGGCGGCCCGTATTTTGTGCAGACAATCGCTTTCATGAGATTCCTTAACGTTAAAAATTGCGATGCCAACTACAGGCATGTCGCTATCATCAACCATACCATTTCGTCATGTATGACGGTGCCACCTGCGACAAAATGCCTGGCAACAGTCGTTTTCCCACATTGACGAGGCCCTATCAATGCGGCAACCTGACTTCGATTCAGCGCATTCTGGACCGTGTCTAATAGTTGGTTTCTTTTAATCATGCTATAAATATATCTCATGAAAATCCATCAACACATGAAGGAATTTCATGGTTCGAAGACCGGGTTAAAAGCCATATGTATTTAAACGCTGCCCACCGTCATGTCAAGTGGGCATGGCGCGGCTGTGTGTGTTGGGCGGCCGTGCAGATGCAAGATTGTCTTTTCACGTGGGCAAATGGTCAAAACAAAACAGGAAACAGTTGATAACGAAGTAAACGTAAACAAGTATTCAGCGTTATCCGGACTTGGGCCTTATCGTGCCGTCACCAAGATCCTTGATGCCGATACCCCATTGTCAATAAGTTTAACCACATATACTCCATTCGAAAGCGTGGAAGGAGGCATATTCATCACATTGTCGCCTGGTTTCATGCGCTTCACATTGCTGGAATAATCTGCGACCAGTTTTCCGCTCAAGTCGTACACCATGAATTGGGCCGTAGACGGATTTACAAGAAAAAATGAGTGCAATGTCTGCTGTTTGATTTCCCTGTTGGCAGCTTTGACAATGCCCTTCTGGTACACCCGGACGTAATCGAGCTCCATTTTTGTCGGGAAGATTGCATTGTCAATGAGGCCTCCCTCGTAACTGCCGCCTATCGCAACGTTGATGATCCAGTAGAATGGGGAATGAAATGTCACGAAATTGTCGGGCAGGGTAATGCTTGGAGTGCCGAAATTAGTGCCGTTGACCACGGGAAAATCCACACCCCAGAACAAGGTGTCGTCAAAGTAGTATTCCACGTGCAACGAATCCCAGAGAATGCCGTAGGTGTGAAATCGGTCGCTCAGGGCCGTGGAGTAATTACGCTGGCAGGAGTGATAGCTCGGATAGTACGGAAAGCCAGGAACGTTGGTTACTGCATAGTGACAGCATGCAATAAATTCATTATCTCCGATTGTAGCAGGTACCGGTTGGGGCATGTTCGACTGCACGACAGCATTGCTGGGCCTTTGCTCGTAGATTTCCATCTCGCCGCAGGTAGGCCAGGCAACGCCGTGATGGATGCTGTTGCCCAGAAGCCAGACAGCAGACCACAGACCCGGGCCCGACACCTGGCCGAGCGGTGCCTTGATGCTGGTCTCAAAATAGCCGTAGGTGAAAATCTTCTTGTCATGGCTGTCTATCCGGCCTGACGTATAACCATAATATTTGGAAACATTCGGATCATACTTAGACCATATGACCAATTTGCCGTCTTCAACCGTGACACAGCTGCGGGTATAATTCTCCCATTCGGTTTGGTTCATCACCATCGTGTCGTAGCTCCAGTTGTTCACGGTATCCAGCGAGGTGCCGTTGAATTCGTCAGACCATGCAAGTCCATATCCTGCAGTTGCCGGCGGCAAGGCATGTGCCGATACAACGCCGACAATTAACATCGAAAGAGAAACGAATAGCTTCTTCATTCTCTTTCTCCTTCCTTTTTACGAAACAGAACTCCTTCGATATATTGCATTTGAATTTATTTTTTCTTAAACCCAAAAATCCCACGTGTCTTCTCATCTTGCCCATGCATGCAGCCCAACGTTCCATAAACGTGTGCCGTGCCCGGATCGCGACATGACGCCGACACGAAGTTGACGGCGACGGAGCGTCAGACCGGACATGGCATCACGTTATGTGTTGCTTGTCTGTTTGGGCACCCCTTGTTTTTGGCGACGCGCTTGTTTTTGTCTTTATGGTTCTAAAATGGTTTTCGGGCGGGGGCTTTATATTGAATTTCTATTCTTGCGGCACGGGTCTTAGATTCTTGATTCTTGCGCCGGTTTTTCAGTTGTCCAGTGAATTTAAACCTTGACGACTTGGCCTTCCTTGCGGGCAATTTCGACGATGGCACGAGAGTCATCTTCCAACCATTCACGTTCACCAACGGGAATGGGCTCGACCCGGCTGTCTGTATCTACCGTCAGTTTCCATAATAATGATGTCTCACGCTTGTCTTTTTTCCCGTCGAAATGCTGAGAAACGACAAGAAGGTCAATGTCGCTTTGATCATCAGAGGTTCCACGTGCCTGAGAGCCGAAAAGAACACCGAATGAAACCGGTATACCGTTTTCATTTACCTTCCGAAGATATATTTGAACAGATTCTATAACTGATCGTGCAGCCATTGAAAAATCCTTCCGCCCGTCGAAATAATATCAATTACCTCAGAGGAATCAGGCAAATCCTCGTAGGAATCCGGATAACGACCTTCGATATTGTATTTGTTCAAATTAGCAAGAAAAAGCGCATCTTCCCTTGAATGCTGCAAACCCGACATCTCCAACAGTCTGAAAATATTATGAGACCGTGGCGATAACTTACCGGTTTTCCGACAAACGTGAGCCTTCAGAATCTTTTCAAAAGCAAGATGAATGAAAAATAGACCATGACGAAGATTACCTTCTTGAACAAGCTTGAAACCGACGGGCAAGTCTTCTTCCGCGCCTTTGCGCCAATAATCGACCTGTTTTTCAATATTAACCATAGCAAATGTGTCTATCGATTCGTGTTTAACGAAAAACCGTGTACATAAAAATGCTTTTCGCCAAATTAGAAAGAATACAACAATGTACTTCTTTGCTCCGGATTTCGCCTGAGCCCAGGACTGGCGCAGGCGTTTCAAGATGTTCTTTGAGTTCAAGAGTCATTTCAGCGTAGCTTGACATCCGCATCAGAAACAGTGTTATCTATTTGCGACGCCACATCATCAAACCGTGGTTTGCGCTTCGCGTGGAATGGCCGCCAAAAGCCGCTGGGCTCTTTCGGGCCGAAGAACCCCATGTCAAGTATTCCATTGTCATTCAGGTCCTCGAACGCGCTCACGGCCCAGCGTCCCGGCGCAACACTGAATCTGAATTAATAGAGGTGTCCACATGTCAATATAAACTTTTGGAGAGCCGGGAACCGGAAGAGGCAGCCTCAAAACGGTCGCTTGCCTTCGCGTCCTTGTTAGACTTGGCAGATTCGAGCTACTTGCTCCCCTTGATGTGGCCGGTTACGAGTTGTCCTGGCACCAAACCGTTAGGATTATCCAACTCGATCACTGTCTCGAGAATCTTCGTATCGATTCGCTCCGTCGGATCGTCGGTCCGAGCGTTCTTGCGCCCCATCATGCGGCCGATCTCGACCACTCTGCCGGTGAACTTTTTTCCGGGGTACGCATCGGCCACCGCAAACGCCGAATCGCCGACCGCAATGTGGCCGATATTGCGCTCGTCAACGTCAATCCGGACTCGCAATGCGCTCATATCACCCATCATGACGAGCGGGTCGCCGCCCGGAGTCACGTATTCACCGGCGCGATATTTCACCTGGAGGACCTCGCCATCAATGGGCGTACGTACCGCCAGCGTGTGCGCCACCCGCCCGAAGTGACGCTCTGATGATTATAGAATGAAAATGCTACGCCCTATCAATCCATGAAAACTAAATTACTGAATTCGGCATTTTGCGGCTGGCGCTGTTGGCCGACCCGCAGGGCAAGCGAAGCGCAGAGTGCTCGTGCTCCTTTTTTGTCCTCGGCGGGGGCTTTCCTAATTTAAAGCCTTTAGAAACTGCGAAAAAAGCAAAGGTGTTTCTTATCCTTGATACGAATTGCCCAAATGCATTTATGCGCGAGTAGAGTATAATCCTCGTTGGTACTAGCTGGACCTAAATTACAGCTAATAATCCAAACTGGCTCATTCTCCTGAAAAACGAAATAAGTACCAACAGGAATATAAGCCAATTTCGAAGTGTCAGCTGGACGTATTACATTAAAACATTCCTGCAAACCCACATAATCCAAATTTAAGATTTTAGCTTTCTCTATAATTGATTTCTCTAAAACCTTCCATTTGAAATGCCAATTACGCGTTGTTACATAAGGAGGGAAATAGTAAGACTTGTTACCTTTTGCAATAGTATCCCAGAAAAAACTTTCACAAGCATTATAACGGGAAGAGGAATGTCCAGGGAATCTAATTGTTGTATCTGCATTTTTATCTTGTAGTAATTTCCATTTTGGAGCCCTAACATCAATCCAATTAATAGCACTATCCAAGGAAACTGTATCGTATGGGGAAATAAGCCTGCGTAATACGCTATCAGGAGGATAAAATGACCAAGACACAGAATATTTGTTGGGATTAAATCTTGAAGGCAAATTGAAACTTCCTAAATCTACTTTCCTAAAAAATATTCGTGAAAAGCTGTTTTGAAAGAGGGAATCTTTACCTTTATAACCTCGACCTTACCCCAAAAAGTATCACAGTTGCAATGAGAGTTTTCTGTGTTTAAATTGTTCTGCATAGATCACTGGAGGTATCCGTCCGAGCGAGCTATGAGGTCTTACCGTATTGTATTCTTC